>Ga0222713_10000795_pt1 | contig 35798 bp, 27 predicted proteins | sample C33_649DmetaG_FD_165061 | JGI IMG/M metagenome (GOLD analysis project Ga0222713, IMG submission 165061) | Estuarine water microbial communities from San Francisco Bay, California, United States - C33_649D | ecosystem: Environmental > Aquatic > Marine > Unclassified | place: USA: California... | reverse complement strand
GGCACGACTAAAGAATTGAACGTCGTCTATAATAAGCACATCTATCAGTTGATAGAAGTGAATAAAATCGTTAATCGCATTGTTGCGGCTATGGTCTTGGAATTGATTGATGAATTTTTCACTACTTACGTACAACACCACTTTGCCAGGATGTGAACGCTTTACTTCATTACCAATAGCTTGTGCTAAATGTGTTTTACCAAGGCCTACTCCACCATAAATTACAAGTGGGTTAAATGAATTAGCGCCTGGCTTTTCTGCAACTGTTTTACCCGCTCGTCGTGCCACTCTGTTACAATCACCTTCTATAAAAGATTCGAAAGTATACAGCTGGTTAAGCTGCGGATCAATTTGCATTTTTTTAAGACCTGGAATAACAAAAGGATTTTTTACTGGATTATCAATCACCAGTGGGAAATTCATTTCGTTATTGTTGTATGTTTTCATGTTGCTAGCAGGAACATCCATCGAGCCGCTACGGCTGTTGCTGTTTCCACTATCCACCATAATTCTATATTCTAATCGCGCCTCTTTTCCTAACTCACGCTTTAATGTTTTGGCTAATAAATTCACATAATGCTCTTCGAGGTACTCGAAAAAGAATTGACTTGGAACTTGGATTAACAATACGTTCCCTTTTAACTCTACTGGGTTAATAGGTTCAAACCATGTTTTAAAATGCTGCCACTCGACAATATCTTTTATGATCTTCAGACAACTGCTCCAAACTAATTCAGCACTTTTAGCCATACAATTACGAACAATTTATAATTAGGTTAACGTATTCTTTTCAGGTCCTCAATATATCCTTTTTTCAACAAAAATTCTAACGAATTTGACAGCTTTCAAAAAGTGTTACGGGACTGCGAATATGTATACTTTATGTTGAAAAAAAAATTTTTTATTTCGTTATTTTCCCCATTACAAACCAGTGTTCGGATTTTATCTGTTTTTAAGCCCTAAAAACCTACTTTTGAATCCTAAAAAATATACCACTATGTCGTACGAGATTACCGGAAAATTGGTTGCAAAATTTGATATTGTTCAGCGTACAGAGACCTTTAAAACCAGGGAATTTGTGATAGAAAAGACCGAAGACATTGGAGGTCGTAGCATTACTAATTATATAAAATTACAATGTGTTCAGGATAAAACAGCCATGCCCGACAAGTACAACCTAGGGGATGATGTGCGAGTTCAGTTCAATATCAAGGGAACCAAGTGGGTAAAAGAGGGTAAAGAAAATTTTATTACAAATTTGGACGCTTGGCGTATGGAAGGTGTCAAATTAGGCCAAGACAACACTAACGCCAACGAATATTTTGATATGCCCCCTTCGCAAGACGCGGTAGATGACCTTCCTTTCTAATGCAAAAGCAAGTACAATTACAAGTTACGCCCTCAGAAGCTGCAAATCCTGCTGTTATCAAGCAGTATGTAGCAAATGCAGGCGGACATGCAATTACAGCAGTTACTGGTTTTCATATTCTTAAAAAATCGATAGATGCCAGAAGTAGTAGGCAGGTATGGATTAACCTTATTGTACAGGCATTTATTGATGAACCTTTCACCCCTCGAACCCTTGCCCCTATTAGCTTTAAGGACGTTAGTAATGCTACAACTAAGGTAATTATAGTAGGTGCGGGTCCAGCGGGGCTATTTGCAGCCCTAAAATGCCTAGAATTAGGTATCAAGCCGCATATTATAGAGAGAGGTAAAGAAGTAAGATCTCGTAGACGAGATTTAGCTGCACTTAATAAAGAAGGTGTGGTAAACCCAGAGAGTAATTACTGTTTTGGAGAAGGAGGCGCAGGTACCTATTCGGACGGGAAATTATATACGAGAAGTAATAAACGTGGCGATATTAACCGCATCCTTCAACTTTTAGTACAACATGGCGCAGAAGAACAAATACTCTACAACGCACATCCACATATAGGCACCAATAAACTTCCTCAAATTATACAGGCCATGCGTCAACAAATTTTGGACGCTGGCGGTATTATCGAATTTGAGCAAAAAATGGTTGATTTTACCTTAGAAAATGGAGTTGTAAAATCGGTACAAACACAAAATGGCAACACCATCATAGCAGACGCGGTAGTGCTTGCTACTGGTCATTCTGCGGGTGATATTTTTGCATTATTGAGCCGTAAAAAAGTGACAATAGAAGCCAAGCCTTTTGCGCTGGGTGTTAGGATAGAGCATCCGCAAGAAATTATTGACCGCGTTCAATACCACTGTATTTTAAGAGACGAACATTTACCTCCTGCCTCCTATGGACTTGTTGAACAAGTGCATGGTAAAGGTGTATTTAGTTTTTGCATGTGCCCAGGGGGTATTATTGCGCCAGCAGCAACCTGTGCGGGTCAGCTCGTGGTAAATGGTTGGAGCCCTAGCAAAAGGAACAACCCGTACGCTAATAGTGGTATGGTGGTGGAAGTGCAAAAGCAAGATGCGCTCGATTATTTTAAAGAAGTAAGCCATAAAAAATTATTGGAATTGATGTTTCCCATGGCGCAAATAAACGCACTAGAAAACGATCCATTACTTCTACTCTATTTTCAGGCCATGGTGGAGAAAAAATCTTTTGATGCAGGTGGTGGAAAGTTTGTAGCACCGGCCAACAGGATGGTAGATTTTAGTACCAATAAAACATCTACCACGCTTGCGAATTGCAGTTACATTCCTGGATTAGCCGCGCATAATTTAGAAAACGTTTTACCCAACTTTATTAGAAAAAATTTACAAGACGCATTTGTAGTTTTTGGCAAAAAAATGAAAGGGTATTATACCAATGAAGCTCAAATTGTCGCCACAGAAAGTAGAACCTCCTCTCCGGTTCGAATCCCGAGAGAGGCAGGCACACTTTCGCATCCAACCATCAGTAATTTATACCCATGTGGCGAAGGCGCCGGTTATGCAGGTGGTATTGTAAGCGCTGCCATGGATGGCGAGCGCGTTATTGATGCTATCTTTTTAAGGCACGCAAAAAGCCATCTTTAACCAGCGAATTTTGCTGATACGCACCAAGCTCTTTTTGTAAATCCTGTGCTAAAGATGTGTTTTCAAAAGCAGACAAATCTGGCTTACCCGCATCTACCCAGGCCGTGTACCAAAAATCAGCAATTAAATTAGCTGACTCAATAAGCCTTTCATTTACCGTATTTTTTAATGCGGCGCCATATGCTTTTGCAAATGCAAGTGTGTAAGCTTTAGTTTCTTTACCGTACCACATTTTCATTTCAAACTTATCTTCGTCGGTAAAGTTTTTAGAAACAACACGTTCCGTTTCAAGCATAAAACCAACCATATTAAAACCCTTACGAACCGCAGTCCAAATGGCTGTTTTTGGATCACTCAAATAGGTAGCTTTATGGTTCGTATATAAATTGTATTGGGCCATCTCAATATCAGGTACTGTAGACTCCCATAAATTATGCATTCCTTTTTGTCCTGTTAACTGTCCATCATAATTAATAGTGGTATGAAGTGGCACGTGCGCATCTCCAATATAATGTCCCAAATCGGCGGCATAAAACAAAATACTGTCTTTATTTTTTTGCTTAAAGGCTTCTGTTAATTTAGCCTGCATGTAAATAATATGATACGGTACATAACCATATTTGATGAGAGAATCTTTTGTAAAAATAGCTACTGCTTTATCCCATTCTAGTGGCATTTTATTGGCAGCATCCGTACCAAACATTTCCAAATCAATAAAGTGTTTGGTTGCTTCGGTAGGATCCGAATTTCGGCGCTGATCTGGTCTTACTGAATTTGAAACCACATTATCGATGTGGGTGTAAAAAAAAGATTGTAGCGGAACTGGCAACTGATATACCGCTAGTTGATGGGTGGTTTTATGAACCAAAAAACCCCAACTACTCCCAACAATTACAATTCCCAATAATACTGCTGATACAATAAGCCTGCGCGATAATTTCATAATTCGGATGTATTTACAACCACGAAAGTAAGATTTTTGGCAACCGCTTGTCATTTAAAAATACCTTACCTAAAAAATAAAGCGCCATCCCACCGGAAATCATAATTTTAATGTTCAAAGTTCATACCCCATGCATAATATTCTAGAGTTAAAGAACCTACAAAAACAGTATGCCACACAAAAAGCGGTGGATGACGTTAGTTTTTCTATCGAGCAAGGAAGCATTTTTGGTTTACTTGGCCCTAATGGCGCCGGTAAAACAACACTTCTTCGCATGATTACGGGCATCTTTTACCCAGACAGTGGTGATTTGCTTTTTGATGGCAAACCCTTTGACCCACAAAACGACTTTGTGCATATTGGTTATATGCCGGAAGAAAGAGGCCTCTACAAGAAAATGAAGATTGGTGAGCAGGCCATGTACCTGGCCCAATTAAAAGGACTTAGCAAATCAGAAGCGCTGGAAAAAATAAAGTTCTGGTTCAAGAAATTTGAAATGGAGAGCTGGTGGAATAAAAAAGTTGAAGACCTAAGTAAAGGAATGAGTCAGAAACTACAATTTGTAACAACCGTTTTACACGAGCCAAAACTAATCATACTCGATGAACCATTTAGCGGACTAGATCCATTAAATGCCAATTTAATAAAGGACGAAATTTATGGACTTGCGCAAAGAGGAAGTACCATTATTTTTTCTACCCACCGCATGGAACAAGTAGAAGAAATTTGCGACCATATTATTCTCATGAACCTTGGTAAAAAAATATTAGACGGAACTGTAACGGATGTTAAACAACAGTTTAAAGAAAATAAATTCAATGTTCAATTTAAGGGCCAGCCTACCGAATTAGCAAGCCCCATTTTTACCATTGAACACCAAGAAAAGCAACAACTTATTGTAAAAATTAATGACGGCTACACAAGCAACCACGTTCTAAATTATTTATTACAACAAGACGTTTTAATTGAACGTTTTAATGAAATTTTACCTTCGTTAAACGACATATTTATCCATTTAGTAGAAGGCAGCAAAGCCACTACACGAGCTTTTCAAAACAATTAATAGACCGCACCATGAATAAGATATTTTTAGTTGCAAGTAGAGAATTTAAAACAAGGGTTCAAAAGAAAACCTTTTTATTAAGCACCATCGGACTTCCTATTTTAATTTTTGGCTTTTATGCCCTCATGATTTATTTCCAGGTCAAAACCACCGATAATTTTAAGGTAGCGGTAAGTGACCAATCAAAGTTATTTAACGGAAAGATTGATGATAGAAAAAGTACCGAAGTGATTTTTAGTTTTATAGATGCAGATACCGCTGCTCTCAATAAAAAATTAATTGACGGCGCATTTGATGCGTATTTATTTATTCCGAACGGTTATAACTTACAAAGTGGCGAACCTCAAATTTCTTTCAGATCCAGCAAGGCGCTGGGCTTAATGACCAGAGAAAAAATCGAGAACAGAATTAATAACGCATTAGAAGAAAAGAAATTACTCGCACTTAATATTTCTAAAGGTCAACTAGATAGCGCAAGGCTAGAAAACAATGCGATTGCATTCACCACCAATGACGGCAAAAAAGACAACGAAACAAAAGTAGGCATCAGTTATGCCGTGGGTATGATTGCTGGCTTTTTAATTTACATTATTTTATTTGTGTACGGCACCATGGTGATGCGTGGCGTGATGGAAGAAAAAGTGAGTCGTATTGCTGAGGTAATCGTAAGTAGCGTAAAACCATTTGAATTAATGTTGGGTAAAATATTTGGCATTGGCGCTGTTGGTCTAATCCAGTTTATTATTTGGATGGTTCTCGTTTTTGGTCTTCAATTTTTAATTCCAGTTATTTTTCCAGATGTTGCGGCACAGATGCAATCGGCTCCTATTCAACCAGGTGCCATGGGTGCAGTAAATGCAGCCAAGGAATCTAGCGCTTTACAAAGCATTATGGCTGGCTTAGCAGAAATTAATTTCACACTTATTATAGGATGTTTTGTCTTCTACTTTTTAGGTGGCTATTTCATGTACGCTGCATTATTTGCAGCAGTAGGTAGCGCAGTGAATGAGGATCCTCAAGATGCACAAAGCTTACTACTTCCAATTATGATGCCTATCATTTTTGCCATGGTTATTATGACCAAGGCTGTTAATGACCCTAATAGTTCACTCGCCATTTTTGGTAGTTTATTCCCACTTACCTCACCTATTGTAATGATGGCAAGGGTGGCACATGGCGTTCCTGACGGTGTAACAGTGGTACAATTAATTGCAAGTATGGCTTTACTAGTGCTTGGATTTTTAGGCACTACTTGGGTGGCTGCAAAAATTTACAGGACCGGCATTTTAATGTATGGTAAAAAAGTAACCTGGAAAGAAATGTGGAAGTGGGCGTTTAAAAACAATTAAGCGCCAAACACTTTTTTGATTCACTTACTGCGCAAGTGACACCCTTACTTTAACGCCAGCCCTAGTGGTTGTAGATGGCGCAGCTGTTGAAATATAAGGCTGTACCCTTCGCTGATCAAAAAAGAATTGAAGATTCACCCTACTGTTTAATACATAATCAATAGAGGGCTGAATAGTAATTTCTTTTTGTCCGCCCGTTCCGTATGCATTTGTTTGATCGAGCCTGCTATTACTATTTGAAATATCCCGCATCGACAAATCTACTTTTACGGTAAGATCATTAACTAACTTGGCATTTTTCATCCCCGGAATGGTAAATGGTAAATTAAGGCCTTGTGTTCGAAAACTAAATCCAAATACCCACTCGGTACTCCTCGATTCACTTAATTGATAATCCACCAAACTAAGGCTTAACTGTCTCCCCTTCCTATATTCGAAGTGCATATTCAACTGCTTATTGGTTGTAAAATCAAGTCCAATAAGTGGTTCAAAATTTTCTTGCATGGTAATATTAGGGACCAAGAAAAATGGAATATAATTTCCACTCACCGTATCCATAAAAGAAGGTCCGCCTAATCTAAAGGGATCCTGATATAACAAGGCACTATTAAAACTATTCATGCTTAGATTGCCCTTGTAACTATGTGAAAAAGAAATATTATTGAATTTTTCTGCAATAGCAGGAATTTTTGTAAGCCCTGTATAAGTTAGTCGCCAATTAGGTTTGGGTATAATTCCAGCAAACGGATTGGAACTTACTTTTGCATTGGATTGCTTGATAAGTGGTGCCGTATTTGGATCATTCCCTGCATAAGCGGCTAAAAAAGCGGGTACCAATACATCTTGAGAATACCTGCCGTAGCCTCTTGCATAACCGTCTGGTGTAAACTTTTGAGAAGCTGGAAGTGTTTGCCAATAAGGGTTAGCAGCAGCTACACGTTTAGAAACAATAAGTCTATTGTCTTGGAAGGTTTTAAAAGTACTAGATATTTCGTTGGGCGTATACCCTTCAAAAATTGTTTTAAATGAAATATAAGACACACTAAAACCGCCTGTTGCAAGTGGGTTTAAATGCTCCATCCTACCAGCGCCCAAAGTATCTTTGAACAACTGCGAATAATCTTTTGTAAATGTTTTTTCTAGATTTAGATCAATGAGTAATTCTCTGATGGGTTCTAGTTGAGCCGTAATATTGAGTCGCTGTTCAAAACTTTGTCTGTATAAAAAGTTGAATCCCGGATCGCGAGACAATAATCCCTGAGCCGCTTTTTGATTAAGCCAAGTGGTATCAGGTTGCTTCCCAAAAGCATAATCGAGCCCTGGTGCTAAGGAGTTAAAATTTTGTCCCAAAAACTGTGCACTATCCGTAAACCCTGGCACCCTGCTTCGATAGTTGGCTGCATAATTCAAAGATAGATTTTTAACCATGGTAAGTAGTTTGCCCGTAAACCTTGTTGTACCATTTAGGGTTGGCATTTCATTAGCCCGCAGCATCTTTGCAGCAATACGCTGATCTTTTTTCAAGGTCTTCCACTTTTTCAAAGCTAGTTTGCGCTTGTCCCCAATTAACCCTTGTAGGGTCTCTTTTTTACTTAGCAGCACAGTACCCAATAATTGTTCTGGTGATGCTTTACTAGAAATTGTGTTTCCTTTTACTTTTGGTGGCGGGATATTATCTAATGCGCGCAAAAACTTAGACTTTGCATACAGGCTCGCAAAGTTAAATGGCACACTAATATTATTTTCTTGCGAATTTTCGATGGTATTTCCAAGTTCATAAGCAAGCCTACTTGCTCCTATCCAATTGTAACTAGTAGCATAGGTATACCTAGCCGTGATCCAATCTGTGAGTGGGAATTTATTAAGCGGAACCGTATAAGAGATGGCAGCTTTTTGTTGATACAAAGTATTTCTTCCGCCTTTTAAAAAGTTTTGCTTTACGCTATCTTTTTTTGCACGCGTGTCGATGCTACCAAATGGCTCATCAATACGTGCGTTGTTGGTGGCAGAAAAATCAAGATTTACTGCATTTGATAGATCCCAACGTAAATTATAAAAACGGTCAAATGTAAAATACTTATCGTAGGTGGTATCTACTCTTTCTACCTTACTATCTCGCGTATTGACAATACGAGGGATAAATTGTCCAAATTGACGTTGCACATCTGCTCTGAAACTTAGGAGACTTGGTTTTAAATTCAGGTTAATATCTTTTATAAGTGACAACCAAGGCGTATTGGTTTTGATCACTTTTTTAAATGGATATTTAAATGAAGGCTGTGCATTATAGGTATATCCAAGTCCCCCTCTTTGCTTAGTCACTTTATTTTCGTCAACAATGGGACTACTTTGGGCAGTTTGCGTGTAGGAATAATTTACATCAAAATTACTAAGACTAATGAGGGTTGTTTTTTCACTAGGCAAGACTTTTACATTGGTAAAATTGATGGTTTTAATGGTTGTTTGATCCATGGCAGCTTGCTTCATGGAATCTCTCTTATCTGAGGCCGTTCTATTTACCTGTTCTTTAAAGCGAATGTCTTTATCATAAGGGTCAAAAGCAGGTGTAAAGACTGTTCTATTAATGCTTGCATATACCGGTAATGATATGTTCGCTTTTTTAGGAAGCAGTTTTCCTGCTTCTATATTTGCGGCTACATCAAACTGTGTCATATTTTCTTTGGCCCGCTCATTCACGCGCTGTTCAATAGTTCCAAACCCTACCGAATGTGTATTTGCAGATACAGATAAAGTACCTAAATCGGCTAACACCATATCAACCCTACCAAGTGCCGACCATCCGCCTTGTTCATCCATTTCCGACAACCTTAATTCATTGGCCCAAACTTCGGCACTAATGATGGGGCCGTCTGTTAAATATTTGTTTTCAACGCCAATTAAAATGCCACGCACTTCACCCAAATTTGGATTCCCTTGAACCGAAACTATTTTATTACCAAGCGTTTCCCTATAAATATTTGTAACAGATAATCCTTTGCTATTTCTGCGTTGTTTCAAATCAATTAATGAACGAAGGGATAAGTCTAGATTGTTCAATGCTGGCCATATTTTTTCTTCCTGACCTTTTGGATAATTACCAGGCCTAGTCACTTTTAATGGAATTTTAATTTCATAATAATTATTCAAAAAGTCTTGACCTAATCTTATTACTGCATATAATTCATCATCTAATAGTGGGCGCTGTCCAGGAACCGATTCGGCATGTAAATACATAGAAAGTCTACCAAATTGTCTGAAATCAAAAGGAACTGTTTTAAATACAGCGCGCGCATCACCAGAAGCTAAGTCTCTAATTTGCATACTCATAGCCTGCTCATTTTGTTGCAGATTTACCCCGTTGTTACTGAGCAATTGAACCCGCTCAACACCCGGAGGCATCAAATAATTAACTGGCTGACGACTACTATTTTCTTCTAAATTAACAGCGAGTGTATTAAACGTTACACCACTATTTACAGGAATAGGCTGGTAGGAACCTGTGGTGTCTAATTTAAAATTAAACTGACGCCACTGGTTGCGCACTAGATCCATTCTTGCCATACGCACCACAACAGAATCTTCAAAATCGGTAAGGTATAAACGCGCAAAACGAATCGATTTAAAATCAGACATGTTTCCTACTTTTCTAGTATAACCCCTAATAGGTATGCGGAACAAGAACCAATTTTCTGTTTTCACTGTTCCATCTGCTGCATTCACAGAGAGCGTTCTTTTATCAGTTATATAAGGCGTTACGCCAACAGCCATACCCGGCTTTAAAGCCACTTCATACTCGTAATAAGCTTCTGTTTCATTGAGGGTATTGTCTCTATTTAAATCTTCATTATCAGGATACAATGTTGCAGCAGGTGTAAATACACTGGTGGATGCAATAGGCGAATTTCCCTGAGGGTTGTTATGGTTTTTATACCTTCCCAAAATACCTGTACCAGCTGCATCAAAACTATTATCACGATACCATTTATAATTATCACCGGCAGGATCCACTAGCGCTTTTTGATACACCAAAGATGAGGCCCCAAAATTGTTGGCCAGCTTTTGTAAAATATAATTCTTTTTAATTTTTTCTGCATTGTCATCGAGTCCATCAAATCCAACATCTTGAAACGGCCTGTCGTCAGGATCGTTACTAAATGCCTGTGTTATTTGAATAGGATTCACAGGTGTTTTACCCCAGGTATTGGTACTATCAACTTGCGCAGGCACTTTGGGTGTATTCATCCCATTTTCATAAAACCTTTTTCCATCTTTTAAAATGTCTTCGCTAATATTACCTAGGTTCAATAATATTTTCCCCCCTCTACTATAAGGACTCGTGATAAATGGATCTTGCATCCAAATTTCAAAATACTCGATATTACCTGTCTCAAAATCAGTTTGATCAATTGCCCGCATAATGCCTCCCCACTTTGCCGCTGGTGTTTTAAATTTACCATCTGCACCTAACTGTGTTGACCTTGTTTCAAAATTGTATGGCCCTTTTTCTTTTGGATAATAAGCGAGATCTAATGTTGCCGTTTGAACATCAGTAATGTTAGTGGTACGTTGCGGAAATAATTCGTTGGTAAATACTTGTCGAACCCTTGGATCACTCAGCTCCGCTACATTTCGTCTTAGAGGGTTGTTACTGCTATTTTTATCTTGTAAATTAGGTTCAATATTATACCAAGCTAATTTGGCACGATTAAAATTATAATCAATCGAATCTGTTAAAACTGCCTCCGGAAATTTAGGATTGCCTTGGGGCGTAGAGGCAAGTGTCCATGCCACAAAAGGAAACCTCAAATCAATATTGGTTCTTGTGCCTTCAAAATCGTCAATAAAAATAAGTCCTTGACCACCAGAACCAATTTGCGGCGGATGACCCGGTTTTAAAAAAGCACCTTCACCATATGCGTTAATACTAGACTTTGCTTTGGTGGCATAAAATGGAAGTCTATTTAAAAGCCTTGTTACAGAAGGCAGTTCGGATTTATAACTAAAATCAAGCCCGTACATGGTGTTTCGAATAGGGTCATCCCCATAATTCATTTTCGTGAAAAATGGACGCTCTCCTAACTTCACAGAGGTAGCACTTACACTAAATTTCTTATTGGCAATATAATCTAAACGAAGGCCACTAAAGCCTCTTGTTTGCATACCAAAGCCCGTATTGTTTTCGAAAGAAACACTTACAGGAACATTGGAACTTAATATAGCAGCGTTTAAAATTTTAATGCTTCCTAAATTATAATCGACACCATAATCGAGGCCTTCTCTTAATTGCTGCCCACCCGCAGTTACCCGCACAGACCCAGGCGGAATATTAAAAGTATTGAGCTGAATTTCTGAACCTCCACCTCCACTTTTTACCTGCCCTTGCATCACAAACCGATTTAGGTTTGCATAGGTTTGCGCAATGGCCTTGATAGAATCGTACAACTGATAATAAATATATTTTTGCTTAACCGCAGTAGGCATACCAAAAAAAGCAAGTGTATCAAGATCATTACCAAAAGGTTCTAGCACCGGAAATATTATTTTACCGGTTTGCTGCAGTACCGTAAACCCGTCCACAAAATCAAATACACCATCAGGCTGCGGATCATTTCGATTATTAAGCCTATCTAGATTTAATATTTTAAGTAAAGGATATCCTTCCGCAGATTTTGATGTTTCAGGTAAATATCTTTTGAGTCCTCCGCTAGGTTCTTCGTATAAAATATTAAGTTTGAAATCTTCGCGCTGAATACCCCCAAAAACATCGAGCGAGTAAACGTTTTTCATCATCCAATCCCAAATAGGAAGTTCAATACGTTGAGAAGTTGCTTTTAATAATTTCAAAAACAAGACTTTTTGTACGCCCTTACTAGAATCTAGTGCAACGTCTTGTGAAAATTCACCCACTTGATACACGCGACCATTGTAGGTATACTGGTAGGCCACAGCCAGTACTTCATCTGATTGCAACTGCGTATTAATGGATAAAAATCCAATTTGTGGATTAAACGTATACTCGGTCGTATTTAGTTTACGGGCAAATGTTTTTTCATAATCATCAACGGGCTTTAGTCCTTTTGACAATAGCAAACTATTAATGACTGCTGGGTTTCTACTACTTGGGTTACTCACCAGGCCGTTATATAAATTATTAGCGCCATTAAAAGGAAGCGCGCCTCCAGTCAAAGGGGCTATTGCAGCTGTATTGTAGGGTTTGGTTTCACCCAGATCCATAAGGCCTACAATATCCCTTGCTTCGGTAGTGGCGCCTGTACGATTGGTGACCCATACTTCGATACGCTGAATTTGAACCTGTGTATTTACAACAGGTAAATTTTTCATGGCCTTGTTAAAATTATTTTTAAAATATTGGCCTAGTAAAAAATGTCGATTTTCTTCATAATCATGCAACTTTTTTTCAAAAGTTATCATCGACGCGCCACCTTGTAAAGCAACAGATTGTCGTGTAGATCTTTGGTTAGCGAGTGCAGCTGTAACAAATAGTTTTCCGAATTGCAATTGCGTTTTTACGCCAAATAAATTTTGAGCCGATGGAATTAAAGTTCCTCTAGATTGAAATGAAATATTACCAGCTTCAATACTTTTTAGAAGCTCGTCATCCATTCCCTTATAATCAAGCTTAATTTGATTGTCAAAATTTAAATTAGCGAGTGTATTATAATTGATGGGGAATTTTAATTTATCGCCAATATTTGCATTCACGCTTAAATTGGTATTCATGTCAAAATCAAAACCACCATTTTTTCTGGCCCTTTCTGGAAGTGTTGGGTTTTTGATATTTTGTCCCTGGTAACCAGCCATAATAGTTACATCACCTGTTGGTTTAATATCAATATTTAACTTATTAGCAGATAAACTATCTGCCGTATTTTTTAATTGCTCTTTTAACGAACCTAGTTGATCCCCTATTTGTTTGGCCTGATTTTTGAGCTGTTTTAATTGTCCGCCTGCACCACCTAACATATCGCTCACGCCAAATATTCGATCAAACAATTTATCATACACCTGCATAGGTGGGCGCCCTACTTTTTTATTTAGCGCCGTTAAAGCATCCGCTCTTTTTTTAAAGTAGTCTGCTTCATCTTGCTTGGCTTGTAATTTCAAATAGGTATCAAAATCTATGTAACTAGGGGTTCGGTACAATCTACCATTGATTGTTTCTACAACTTTATACTGCCTGGTGATTGGATCAAATACCACCGACTTTTTAATAAGTGTGGTATCCCTAATATCAAATGGATTTTTACTAGGTGCTACAATTGCCGCGGCCCTTCGATCCTTGATTGGATAACGAAGATTCGTTTTTGTTTGCGCATAGGTATACTGAACTGAACAAACCAGTATATTGAGCAACAAAAAAAAGCCAAATAAATATTGACGACACCGACTCAAAAAAGTAAGATTAGTAAAGTAGCGTTTTGATCGATAGTCTATAAATTTTTTAAAGCAGTTTTAATAACATCTTCAAGCGGCGCATCAGCTCCCAATGTTCCTATGGTTTTTTTAACGGCCTGTTCTGCAAGTGGTTTTCCTATGCCTAGGGCCACCAAAGCCTGAACGGCATCGCTATCAGGCGAAGATACAAAACCCCCACCAAAAGGGGCGTCTTGATGCTGTTTTCCTAATTTATCCCTTAATTCGAGTACCAATCGCTCGGCAGATTTTTTACCTATTCCCTTAATAGCCTCTAATTGCTTGGTATTGCCCTGTACAATAGCCCTCGTAATTTCGTCGGGACGAAGGCCAGAAAGCATCATTCTTGCGGTAGAAGCGCCTACACCCGAAACGCTAATAAGCTGTAAAAAAAGGTCTTTTTCGGCGCCATCTGCAAAACCAAACAAGGTTTGTGCATTTTCTGTAATATGCAAATAGGTGTACAATTGCCCCTCGGCAGCATTCCCAATGGCTGTATAGGTGTTAAGGCTAATTTGAAGGTCATAACCTACCCCATTAACGTCTACAACCACTCTGGCTGGTGTCTTAATTGCGTATTTTCCTCTTACAAATGCGATCATAATAGAACTGTAAAAATAGGCGTAAAAAACGATACAATTGGGCCTATCTTTACGCGAAAAATTAGCAGATTTTAAGAAAATCCAATATGCAGAACAGAAGAGCAACAATTACTGCCGTGGGGGGCTACGTTCCAGAAGACAAATTAACCAATTTTGACCTCGAAAAAATGGTAGAAACCAATGACGAATGGATTCGAACCAGAACTGGCATCGAAGAAAGAAGAATTTTAAAAGGAGAAGGCAAAGGCAGTTCCGATATGGCTGTTCCTGCCGTTCAGGAGATTTTACAAAAAAAGAACCTAGATCCTACCCAAATTGACTGTCTTATTTGCGCCACTGTAACGCCCGACATGGTATTTCCAGCCACCGCCAATATCATTTGCGATAAAATTGGCGCCACAAATGCCTGGGGCTATGATATGAGCGCCGCATGTAGTGGATTTTTATTTGCGCTCACCACAGGTGCTATGTACATAGAAAGTGGACGATTCAAAAAAGTAATTGTTGTAGGCGTAGATAAAATGAGCGCAATTGTAGATTATACCGATAGAGCCACTTGCATCATTTTTGGAGATGGTGCCGGAGCAGTTTTATTGGAAGCCTCAGATGATGATACGGTTGGCATTAAGGATAGCATTCTAAGGAGCGATGGTAGTGGTAGGCATTATTTACACATGAAAGCAGGTGGATCATTAAAACCAGCTTCTGTTGAAACTGTTTTAAATAAAGAGCATTTTGCTTACCAAGAAGGACAGGCTGTTTTTAAGTTTGCCGTAAAAGGTATGGCCGATGTTAGTGCCGAATTATTAGAACGCAATCAACTCACCGGCGATGATATTGCTTGGCTAGTCCCTCACCAAGCCAACCTGCGCATCATTGATGCAACAGCAAACAGGATGGGGCTGGACAAAGAAAAAGTAATGATCAACATCCAAAAATATGGCAACACCACTGCTGCTACCTTGCCGCTTTGTTTGTGGGACTGGGAATCACAATTAAAAAAAGGCGACAACATTGTACTAGCTGCTTTTGGTGGTGGATTTACTTGGGGTGCAACACTTTTAACCTGGGGTTACGATTCAAAATAATTTAGTATGAAAAACAAAATTCCTTTAACGGGTATAAGTTCGGTGGCCATGCATGCAGCAGGCCATCACAATGCAGAAGACGCGCATCTAACACCCATATTTGCTACTTCAACATTTACATTTGATAGTACAGAAGAAGGTATAGACCGCTTTGCTGGCAAAGATAAAACAAGAATATATAGCCGTTGGGGCAACCCTACTTTTACAGCCGCCGAAAAAACAATTGAAGCACTAGAAGCTTTTGGAATCAAAGATACAAACGGAGCACCACTCCAACTGCGTGCACTTTTACATGCGAGTGGTCAAGCTGCTATGACCACGCTTTTTATGAGCGAATTAAAAACAGGTGACGCCGTTCTTTCACATTACTCTTTGTATGGTGGCACTTACGAACTACTACATAAAGTGGTTGCTGCGATGGGCGTTACTATTATTATTGTTGACATGCGCGATACTTCTGCTGTAGAAAATGCACTTGCAACAAATAACAGTATCAAACTCGTTCACATAGAAACCCCTGCCAACCCTACCATTCAGTGCGTAGATATTGAAGCAGTGACTACCATTGCAAAAAATCACAAGCGCCTCGTTAGTGTTGACAACACTTTTGCAAGCCCCTATTTACAACAACCATTTAAATACGGCGTAGATTATGTGTTTCATTCTACCACTAAATTTTTAAATGGTCATGGTTCTGCTATTGGTGGCGTACTACTTGGTAGTGACTTAGAAAAAATGAACACGACTGTTTGGAAATGGCATGTACTACTTGGGGGTAATGCAAATCCGTTTGATGCTTTTTTATTAGGACAAGGCATGAAAACTTTGGAACTACGCATGGAAAGACATTGCAGTAACGCACAAACAGTTGCCGAGTTTTTAGAAAAACATCCTGCCATTTTAAAAGTAAATTATAATGGACTTATTTCACATCCCGATTATGAAGTGGCAAAAAAGCAAATGAAACATCCGGGGGCTGTGATGAGTTTTGAATTAAAAGGTGGTCTCGAAGCAGGTAAAAAATTTATTGACGCCTTACAAGTTTGTGTTCGTGCTATTTCACTTGGCACAGTAGACACTTTGGTGTCGCACCCGGCTAGCATGAGCCATTACGGTGTAAGCCCCGAAGAAAGAGCTAAATACGGCATTACTGATGGACTCATAAGAATGAGTGTAGGTATCGAAAACATAGAAGACCTTATTGCCGATTTAACACAAGCCCTTAGCTAATTAATTGATAGCAAAAACATGCAAATAAATATTAGACGCGCTACTATCAAAGATTGTCCTAGCATGCTTGGACTTATTAATGAATTAGCTGTTTACGAAAAAGCACCAAACGAAGTAACCGTTACGCTTTCTCATTTTGAACAAAGTGGATTTGGTGAAAATCCGGTGTGGTGGGCCTTTGTAGCAGAAGTCAATGATACCATTGTAGGCTTTGCACTTTATTACATCAGATACAGCACTTGGAAAGGACAATGCTTATACCTCGAAGATTTTATTGTCACCGAAAAAATGCGCGGACAAGGCATTGGTAAATTATTATTTGATCAGGTTGTTCAGGAAACAAAAGACAAAGGCTTTTCAAGAATGGTATGGCAAGTACTTGAATGGAATGAACCAGCCATTAACTTTTATAAAAAATACAATACCACCCTCGATCCAGAATGGATCAATGGCATATTAGACGTATAAATTACAACTAACTTAATCCGTTTACAGCTGCCTCTTTGTATACTTTTTGTACAAGGCCTTGCAATACTTTTCCTGGACCAACTTCTGTAAAATGTGTAGCGCCATCAGCCACCATTTGCTCCACGGTTTGTGTCCATTTTACAGCACCGGTTAATTGATTGATCAAATTTTGCTTGATCGCAGCAGGGTCTGTAACAGCAGCAGCCACTACGTTTTGATATACCGGGCAAATTGGATTTGCAAAATTTGTTGCTTCGATGGCAGCTGCTAATTCTTCGCGGGCAGGTGCCATTAGTGGACTATGAAAAGCACCACCCACAGGAAGTACCAGTGCACGTTTTGCGCCAGCGGCTTTCATTCGCTCGCATGCTATTTCAATACCTTTTATAGATCCACTGATAACCAACTGACCCGGACAATTATAATTTGCTGCTACCACTACTTCGTTTGTTTCTGACATCACTTCTGCACAAATAGTAGCTACTGTATCATCTGCTAGTGCTAGCACTGCTGCCATTGTTGAAGGCACCAATTCACATGCTTTTTGCATGGCAGCCGCTCTGATACTAACCAGCTTTAATGCATCTTCAAACTCTAAAACTCCATTTGCAACCAGTGCCGAAAATTCTCCCAACGAATGGCCAGCAACCATATCTGGCGTCCCATGTTCAAGTGTTTTATAGGCAATTACTGAATGTAAAAAAACAGCAGGTTGCGTTACATTCGTTTGCTTTAAGGCTTCATCGGTTCCATTAAACATAACTTCACTAATATCAAAACCTACTATTGTATTGGCCCTGTCAAATAACTCTTTGGCTACTGGATTACTTTCATACAAAGCCTTTCCCATACCAATAAATTGAGAACCTTGACCAGGAAATACATACGCGTGCTTACTCATAAGTAATGATTTAGAACTCAAAGTAAATAAAAAACCCCGACACTTTTAATGTCGGGGTTTAAAAAATAATTGCGTACTTAAAATTGTGTATTCAAACCCAAATAACGTAAAAACTCTTCTCTCACTTTTTCGTCTTTAAATTTACCGCCATAAAAAGCAGTAACAGTAGATGATGTATCATCTTCTACCCCTCTACTTGCTACACACAAATGTTTTGCGTCAATTAAAACAGCCACATCGTCGGTACCTAAATCTTTTTGTAGTTCTTTGGCAATTTGCATGGTTAAACGCTCTTGTACTTGTGGACGTTTCGCAAAATAATCTACAAGGCGGTTTAATTTACTAAGCCCTACTACGGTACCATTACTTATATATGCAATGTGCGCCTTACCCATAATGGGTACAAAATGATGCTCACAATTACTGTAAAAAGAAATGTTTTTTTCTACCAGCATTTCATTGTACTTGTACTTATTTTCAAATAGCGCCATCTTAGGTTTATTAGCCGGATTTAAGCCATTGAAAATTTCTTTCACGTACATTTTAGCAACACGCTTTGGCGTACCACGTAAACTATCATCTGTTAAGTCGAGGCCAAGGATGTCCATGATTTCTGCAAACCTTTCTTCGATTGCTGCAATTTTTTCATCTTCCGATTGATCAAATGCACCCGCGCGCATGGGGGTATCCACAGAAGTACTGATATGATTGTCTCCAGCCGCATCAATTTCCTCTTCTGTAAGAATAATCTTACCATCTTTAAGATGGATATTCGACAAAGTTTCGTTCTGTTTCATATAATCTGATTTTTAAATCTAATGTTGAATTAATTTTTGCTCTTAAAATTCCGTAAATCACAACGGCAATGTTTTCGGCAGTTGGATTAAGTGTTGCGAAAAATGTAGTGTCGAGGTTTAAGTTTTTGTGATCAAACTTAGCGAGCACTTCTTGTTTGATAAGATCACTTAATTTTTTGGTATCAATTACATACCCCGTTTCATGATCCGGATAGCCCGTAACCTGAACAATCAATTCATAGTTATGACCATGAAAATTTGGATTGTTGCAAAGACCAAATACCTCATTGTTTTTTTCGGGAGTCCATGTGCTGTTGTGCAAACGGTGTGCTGCATTAAAATGCTCCTTTCTAAAAACAGATACTTTATGTTTATCCATTGCTAATGCGTTGGGATCTTGTTTTGGGACGTACACTTACACCCACATAAAAAATTATTAAATCAAGTAAGGATTTTGTTAATGGCTAGGCACTGTTTCAGAAGTGTGCTGATCAAGTGGCCCTGCCTTTTGCGTTCTACATTAACAAAAGAACCTGACGTCAAAGATAATAACAAGACGCAAGTAAATTTGTTTAAACTAGCCTTAAAAAATGTAAAAATGCCCTATTTACCGAAATATTCGACGTAAATACGTGGTGTTTCATACAACTTTATGCAGTGAAGCTCCACGGATCCAGGCAAATGTGGGGCCAATTGCTCCCATATGGCAATGGCCAAATTTTCGGTACTACATAGCTTACCGGTCATAAAATCGACATCCAAATTGAGGTTTTTATGGTCTAACTTATCAATTACCTGGCTTTTAATTAACTGACTTAACTTTTTAACGTCATACACAAAACCCGTTTCCGGATTCGGGTTGCCCTTAACCGTTACATACAAATCATAATTGTGGCCATGCCAATTCTCGTTTGCACAAACGCCAAATACCGCGTTGTTTTGCTCATTAGACCAATTGGGATTGTATAATTTATGGGCTGCGTTAAAATGTTCCTGTCTTGTTAAATAAACCATCTGACCAATATTTTGGCAAAGGTAGGCAGAATCGGAGTATTTTTGTACTCTATGCGGGTAATTATAACAGCTGCCACGAACCTTGAACTAGATGGTTGTGCAAAAAAAGCAAGCCAAGTTTTCAAAAAAAGTAAACTAAAAATTAGCTTTCATGCAACCGGTATAGGTATGCTCGCCTCTGGGGTAAAACTTTCCCAACTTGCTACCACCCACAAGCCAGATTTGATCATTCAAATGGGTATTGCTGGTAGTTATAGTAAAAAGGAGCCCCTTGGAAAAGTTATGGTAGTTGCCTCCGAATCGATTGCAGATTTAGGCGTGCGTGAAAATGGCACTTTTAAATATTTATTTGAAACTGGTTTACAAAAAGAGAATGAAGCTCCTTTTAAAAAAAGAAAGCTAATCAACCAGGGTATTAGGCCATTCAATATTTTGAAAACCGATACGGTAGCAGCGGTTACCATTAATGAAATTACAACCTCGGCAAAACGAATCAAAGAAATAATTGCAGCGCATAACCCTGTTCTAGAAAGTATGGAAGGCGCTGCTCTTCATTATGTTGGAGGCCTCACCAAAACGCCATTTATTCAAATAAGGGCGATATCAAATTATGTGGGAGAAAGAAATAAAGCAAAATGGAAAATCAAAGAATCGATTGAGCAGTTAGAAGCTTATGTAATTACTTATTTAGCTGCAATAGAAAATAGTTTAAATAAATAGCGTCATGAAGTTTAGTCTTGGTTTTTCTCCCTGCCCAAACGATACTTTTATTTTTGACGCACTTGTTAATAAAAAAATTGACACGGAAGGTTTAGATTTTGAAGTGCACCTAGAAGACGTTCAAACCCTTAATAATTTTGCACTAGAAAATAGATTTGATTTTTCTAAAATCAGCTATGGCGTTATGCCATTGTTATTGGAAACCCATACCCTATTAAATAGTGGGGGTGCCATGGGGATTGGCGTTGGCCCACTTTTAATTTGCAAAGACCACGATATTACGCCAGACCAAGTAAATCATTTACACATTGCCATTCCGGGCAAAAACACAACTGCCTATTTACTATTTTCCTATGTATACCCAAATGCTAAAAATATTTCGTTTTATGTATTTAATGAAATAGAAGCCGCTGTTTTATCTGGTGAGGTAGACGCTGGTGTTATCATTCACGAAAACAGATTCACCTACGCACAAAAAGGGCTTTATAAAATAACGGATTTAGGTGCTGAGTGGGAAACAAAAACAAAAAGCCCAATTGCACTTGGTGGCATTGTGGCAAGCAACCGAATTCCAAAACCCATCATGCAACAAGTGGACAAACTGATTGCTAAAAGTGTAGCTTATGCTTTTAACAATTACCCTATCATTAGTGAATATGTATCTTGCCACGCACAAGAAATGAGCGAGGCAGTCATGCGCCAACACATAGATTTATATGTCAATGATTTTAGCACCGATATGGGCGAAACTGGAAAAAATGCCATTGAAACCCTGGTACATATATATCAGCAAATGAATGCTACGACAAGTTCTACTCAGCCATCTCACTCAACTCCAGCCAGCGTAGTTCCATTTCTTCCAAAGTCTGTGTAACTTTTGTAAGCGAATCTGCTAGGGCTGTAATTTGGTCGTAATTAAGCGTCTCATCACTGAGTGCTGTGGTCAATTTCTCTTTTTCTTTTTCGAGGGCAGGCATTTCTTTTTCTAGTTTTTCAAACTCATGCTTCTCTTTAAAAGTCATTTTCTTTTTTGGAGGAGCAGGCGCAGCTGGTGCTCCTAGTGCAGTAGGCTCAATAGTTGCCGCTTTTGTAGGACTAGAACTTCCATTTGCTTTTGCAGTTTCCTGTTCTTTAAGCCAAATACGGTACTGGGTATAGTTTCCTGGAAAGTCTCTTACAAAACCACCACCCTCAAAAACAAATAAGTGATCGACCAAGCGGTCCATAAAATAACGGTCGTGCGAAACAATCATGACACAACCCTGATACTCCGTTAAAAAGCTTTCAAGAACCGCAAGCGTTGGAAGATCAAGGTCGTTGGTAGGCTCATCTAGAATTAAAAAGTTGGGGTTTCTAAATAAGATGGTTAATAAATGAAGTCTCTTTTTTTCACCACCACTCAGTGACGACAAATACGTGTACTGCTTATCAGGAGGAAATAAAAACAATTCTAAAAACTGCGAGGCACTGATACTTCCACCCTTTGCCAGCGGAAAACTCTCTGCAAAAGATTTTACATATTCGATCACCCTAAAATCTTCTTTTACATCAAGTCCAGTTTGAGAAAAATTACCAAACACAACCGTATCACCCACATTCACTTTTCCACTTGTTGGTGTTTCAAGCTCTTGAATAATATTTAAGAAGGTAGACTTACCTATTCCATTTTTTCCAACCACACCCGCTCTTTCCCCCTTAGAAAAAGTATAATCAAAGCCTTTTAATATTTCTAGATCACCGTATGATTTATTGACCTTTTTTAATTCTACAATTTTACCACCAAGCCTACTCATTTTTGCTTCTAGTTGCAACTGTGCGTCTTCTATTTTTTGCTTAGCCCTAGCTTCTACTTCGTAAAAATTATCTTGCCTACTCTTGCTTTTAGTGGTACGCGCTTTGGGTTGCTTGCGCATCCACTCCAACTCTTTACGGTACTGGTTTCTAGCCTTATCAATGCTTGCCTGCTCACTTTCTATACGGGCCGCCTTTTTTTCCATATATGATTCATAATCGCCTTTGTATACATACATATTTTCTCTTTCGAGCTCCCAAATTTCATCACATACAGCGTCTAAAAAATAACGGTCGTGGGTTACGAGAAGTAGTGTAATGTTTTCTCCATTTAAATAATGTTCCAACCACTCAATCATTTCTACATCGAGGTGGTTAGTTGGCTCATCCATCATGAGTAGGGTATGCTGATGTTCAAAACCAATATCTATCAGCGTTTTTGCAAGCGCCACTCTTTTGCGTTGACCGCCACTTAATTCATTTACCTTTTTTTGAAGGTGGTGGATATTTAGTTTGCCTAAAATTTGCTTGACTTTAGCTTCAAAATCCCAGGCTCCCAAATCATCCATTTCCATGATGCTATCTGAAATAAGGATACCGTCTTCGGCTTCCATAGCCAATTCATATTTTTGAATAGCCTTAATAATTGGATGATTGGCTTTAAATATATTTTCAACAATGGTTTTATCCTCGTCAAAAACTGGGTCCTGTTCAAAAAGGGCCACGGTTACCTCTTTATTGATCCAAAACTTACCACTATCGGGCGTTTCCTGACCCGCCAAAATTTTTAAAAGTGTGGACTTACCCACCCCATTACGGGCAATTAAGGCAATTTTGTCACCCTCGTTGATATTAAAGGAAATATTATTGAAAAGCGGGTTAATCCCGTAACTCTTTGTAAGCCCCTCTACTGATACATAATGCATGGCGCAAAGGTAACACTCAAAGCCCTAAGTTTACCCCCAGATTGTTATTTCAGGTTCTCGGATGCCCCTATCTTTGCAACATGAAGCAGTTTAACGTTCCTACTGGCTATAGAAGCAGTCTTATAAGTGCCATCAAACAGTACCGAAAAGATGCAGATAAACTTAAAAAGGATTTTACCCCAACATTATTAAAACTTGGGGACTTAGACATTTATTTAGCTAGACATTTTGGATTTTGTTATGGCGTAGAAAATGCCATAGAAATTGCTTTTAGAACTATCGACGAAAACCCAGGAAAAAGAATTTTCTTACTAAGTGAAATGATACACAACCCCCAAGTAAATGAAGATTTACTGGCAAGAGGGGTACAATTTTTACAAGACACAAATGGTAAAACATTAATTCCGCTTAATACACTTACAAATGAAGATGTTGTTATAATACCGGCATTTGGCACAACACTTGACATGGAAGCAACGCTTGCAGAAAAAGGGATTTCAACAGAAAAATACAATACTACTTGTCCCTTTGTAGAAAAGGTTTGGAACAGATCTGAACAGATTGCACAAAAAGGATATAGCATTGTAGTTCATGGCAAACCTAAACACGAAGAAACCAGGGCTACATTTTCCCATGCATCCTATCATACCCCAACAGTTGTTGTAAATGATATGGAAGAAACCGTTGCACTTGCTAAATATATCACCGGCGAAAAAGAAGCCGATCTTTTTTATAAAGAATTTGAAGGGCGCTACTCTGCTAATTTTGACATTACCAAAGATTTAGAAAAAATTGGCGTAGTCAATCAAACCACTCAGCTAGCATCAGACACACAGGCTATATCTGAATATTTAAAAGCTACTATTAAGGCGCATTATCAATTAACAGACGATACCATTGGAACGCGCTTTGCAGATACCAGAGATACACTTTGCTATGCAACAAGTGACAACCAAACGGCTGTTAAAGGGATGCTTGATACTGAGGCTGACTTAGCCATTGTAATTGGAGGTTATAATAGCAGCAACTCATCTCACCTAGTTGAACTTTGCGAACAAAAACTACCTACTTATTTTATTGATAGCCCAGACAGACTCTTATCTAAAACTTCCATAGAGCACAGAAACTGGAATACCAAGGAGCTACACACACTAAACAATTATTTACCTGAACAAGCGCCTGTTAAAATATTAATAACCAGTGGCGCTAGTTGCCCGGACGCTGTTGTAGAAGCTGTAATACAAAAAATTGCAGGCTTTTACAATGTACAAGATCAGGTTGATTTTGCAAATGTTGTTAAAAACCAATAGCAATATTATTCGCCACTATTTTTTAGTTTCATAAGTAAGGTATAAGCATTAGCTACCACTACTTTTTGATCAACTGAAATGCCAGAAATAATTTCTATCATACCCTTACTTTCCATACCAGCAACCACAGGCACCATTTCATAGGTTAAAGAAGCCCTTTCAACAAATACATAAGACTTATTTTGCCATTTAACAATGGATGCGGCCGGAAGCGCTTGAACAGTAGCATCATTTAGTTCAATAGCTGCATTTACAAAAGTACCTGGAAATAACCCAGTATTTGCAGTTATTACATCACAATGAACTTCTGTGGTTCGCTCATTTTCGATATTAGGTGTAACTAAATGCACTTTTGCATCATAAATTTTATCTGACTTATTGTTTACAGTGAATGTTACTTTATTCTCCTTTTTGATAGCAGTAGCATCATTTTCAAAAACAATGAGGCGAGCATGCAAATCGGATGGATCCATCATTTCAAATAGCACATCCGTTGGAGCAACATACTTTCCCGCATTGACATTCACTTTTGTAACATAACCGTTCATTGGCGACCTAAATGATATTGATTTAGAAATATTGTTTTCATTGAGCTGAGAAGGAACCAAACCCATCAATTGTAGTTTTTCACTTAAAGATTTTACCAAGTACTTCTGGCTTTCGTATTCCGAAGTAGCGAGTTGAAACTGTCTATCACTTGAAGTTTTACTTGCATTTAATGCTTTTTGTCTGTTATAGTCTGCTTCCAAAAAAACAAGCTTACTTTTTGCAGTTAAATAATCTTGTTGCAGGCTTATATAAGAGGCGTCTTCTAATACCGCTAGCACAGCACCCTTACTTACTTTTTCTCCAGGAATTAAGTTGGCTTTTTTTACATACCCTCCCATTGGAATACTTACAGACAAGATATTTTGTGGAGGCACGTCAATAAATCCATTTACCCTAATTGTCTTTTGCATTTTTGCGGTTCGTACACTGCCAATTGCGATTTTTCCAATATGTAATTGAGCTTTGGTCAAGCTTACTATATTTGATTCAAGTGCCAATTCTTTTGCTTCCGAAGCAACCTTCTCTACTTTTGAAGAGCAGGCTACCAAAAAAGCGAATACGATGGAATAGGTTAATCTAGATTTCATAAAATATCGTTTATTGTATTGTATTTAATTTTTCTAATTCAAATGCAGCATCATTGTATTGGGCTACTGCCATGTAATAATCGGCTCTTGTTTGTATTGACTGATTCATAAGTACCACCCAGTCTAAATAATTAATATCACCGGCTGTTAATTTCTGAGTGGCTACCTGCATAATTTGTGCGGCGCCAGGAAGGCCTTTTTTGTGATAACTGTCGAGTGCTTTTTTATATTGAATATAAAGCGAAGTAGCTGCCTGTATTTTTTGTTCCAATTCTTGTTTCACAGCTGTTTCTTCTAATTTCTTTTGCTTCACTAAAATTGAGCCGGCGCTAATTCTTGCTTTTTGAGCCGTCGAAAAAATAGGGACCATTAAACCAACACTGACCGTTCCAAACCTGTCCGATGGACCGAAATATTTATCTATTGATTGAGAAATTGCTTGCCAGCCATTAATGGTCATAGAACTATACCCCAACAAAAAAGAAGGATTTAATTTACTCTTTTCTACTGCTACCAACTTTTCAGACAATTCTATTTGTTGCTGCTGCAATTGTACCAATGGCGCCGACTCGATGATTGAAACACCTGATAATACCACTGCATCGTAAACGAAACTGCTACTAAACGGATATACCCTTCTCGAAACATTTACAGTTCGGTTAAATGCATCAATCTCAATATTTTTAGCTACCCTCAATTTCCCTAACTGGTTTTGAATTTGCAATAACTGATTTTCGGCAGTAACAAGTTCTAAAACATCAGAAGCCCCAGTAGCAAGTCGGTCTTTTGCGCTTTGTAAAAATATATTATACAAACTATCAGCAGATATCAAAAGTTGCAACTGCTGTTCCATTAATAAAATACTATAATACTGCTGCTTTACAAGCTTCGTTATTTCCTTCGTCCTAATCAACTGTGATGTTTCTGCTATTTGAGTAACTATTTTATTAGCTGCGGATTGGTTTTTATATATAGCAGGGAATTGCAAACTTTGAGAAACGCCAAAACGATTATCTGTTTGAAAACTATTTATTTTACCATAGCCAAAATCAAATAGGGTTTTGTCTATTTCCGTACTCGTCTTTTGCATCGTTCGGGCATAATCTACTTGTAAATTACTCGCGTTATAATATGCATTGTTTTTTAAGGCGCTATCAATAGCAGCATCAAGAGAAATATTTACTTGCGATTGTGCGGATAATCCGATCAACAAGCCACCAAGCATTACAATTATTTTTTTTCCTTGAATATATTTTACGCCGGTTTCAAAAAGTATATACATAACTGGTAATACAAAAAGTGTTAAAAAAGTAGATAGTATCAGACCACCAATAACAACTGTGGCTAGCGGCTTTTGCACTTCGCCACCGGCTCCTGTACTTATGGCCATTGGAATAAATCCAAGGGAAGGCACAAGTGCTGTCATGAGCACAGCCCTCATTTTGGATTTGGTGGCATGTACCACAATGCGTTTAACATCATGCCAACCAGCCGCTTTAAGTCTATTAAATTCGGATACGAGTAAAATACCATTTAGCACAGCCACACCAAATAGCGCAATAAATCCGACGCCAGCAGAAATACTAAATGGCATATCACGCATCAATAGTGCAAAAATACCACCTGTTGCCGATAGTGGGATAGCCGTATAAATAAGCAGCCCTTGCTTTACAGAACCAAAAGCAAAATATAAGAGTAAGAATATCAATAAAAGTGCTACTGGGACTACAATAGAAAGACGCTCTTTTGCAGCTGTCATATTTTCAAAGGATCCGCCATATACAATCGTATATCCCTTGGGTAAATTTAATTGCTTTTCTACTTTTTGTTGTAATGCCCCAACAATGGTTTGAACATCCTTTCCAGCCACATTAAATCCAACAATAATTCGTCTTTTCGTATTCTCTCTTTGTATTTGATTGACTCCTTCAACTTCCGTGATGGATGCTACATAAGAGAGTGGAATTTGCGTGCCTTGCGCAGTTGAAATTTGAAGTGCTGCAATATCTTCCATATTTTTTCGAGCACTATCTGAAAGTCTAACAACCATGTCAAAACGTTTTTCCTCTTCATATACTTGACCAGTTACCTGACCTGCAAAAGCAGTATTCACCACCCTATTTACATCTACCACGTGCACACCATATTTAGCCATAGCTACCCTATTGTATTTTACAACTACTTGTGGCATCCCGGTTACCTTTTCTTCGTAAATGTCAACGGCACCATCAACGGTCTGTACAATGGTATTTAACCTCGATGCATATACAGCCAACGAATCTAGATTTTCTCCAAAAATCTTACAAACAACGTCTTGTCTAGCCCCTGTCATGAGTTCATTAAACCGCATTTGTACAGGATATTGAAACCCTACCGTAATACCAGGAACTTGCTCCAAAACAGCGGTCATTTTTTCAGAGAGTTCCGGAAAAGTTTTGGCCGAAGTCCATTCTTTTTTATCCTTTAAAATGACCATCATGTCGCCGGCTTCAAATGGCATAGGATCGGTGGGTATTTCTGCACTACCAATTTTTGTGACCACTTTTGTGATTTCTGGAAAATTAGCCAATAAAAGTTTAACAGCTTCTTGCGTTGATGCAATTGAAGTATTTAAATTACTCCCTGTCAAAAGGCGCGTTTCTACAGCAAAATCCCCTTCTTCTAATGAAGGCATAAACTCTCCCCCCATTTTAGTTAGTAAGAGCACTGCAACGCCAAACAAAACAATAGTTGTTCCAATCACCAATTTAGGCACCGCTAATACCTTTTGTAAAATGGGCTGGTATTTTCTTTCTATAAAAGCAATGAATGTATCGGTCCATGTTTTTTTATGATTGAGTTTTTTATTGAGCACGAGTGCAGCCATCATTGGAACATAGGTAATAGACAAAATAAAAGCACCAATAATTGCAAAAGCAACCGTAAAGGCCATTGGTTTAAACATTTTACCTTCAATACCTTGCAAAGACAAAATGGGTAGATAAACAATTAATATAATAATTTGACTAAACACCGCTGATTTAATCATAGACCCCGTACTTGAACCTACTTCTTCGTCCATTTCCTTTTGACCAACAAAAGTTAATCCTCTAAAATGTTTAGCATGTGCAAAGCGGTGTAAAATAGCTTCAACAACAATCACTGAGCCATCCACAATCAGCCCAAAATCAATGGCACCAAGCGACATCAGATTACCACCCACACCAAAATAATTCATTAAAATAATAGCAAACAACATAGAGAGCGGAATCACTGATGATACAATGAGTCCAGCTCTTAGATTGCCAAGGAAAAATACCAACACAAAAACGACAATCAGCGCGCCTTCAATTAAATTAGTTTGTACGGTACTAATGGCATTATTTACCATTTTTGTTCGGTCTAAAAAGGGCTCAATCACCACACCTTCAGGTAGCATTTTTTGGATCTCTGTAACCTTATCTTTTACCCGCTTAATTACTTCCGATGAATTAGCACCCTTTAACATCATTACTACGGCGCCTGCTACTTCCCCATCAGCATTATAAGTCATAGCGCCATATCTAATGGCAGCGCCGTATTGTACCGTTGCAACGTCTTTAATCAATAAGGGTGTGCCGCCTTGCAAAGATTTAATAACTACTTGCTCGATATCTTGGATACTTCCAGTTAACCCCTCAGTTCTGATATACAAAACAGTAGGGCCTTTTTCGATATAGGCACCGCCCGTATTTTGATTGTTTTTTTCAAGTGCATCAAAAACATCGCCGATGGTAATGCCCATCGATTTTAATTTATCCTGTTTTACAGAAATTTCATACTGCTTTAATTTCCCACCAAAACTTGATACTTCTGCTACCCCAGTCGTTCCCAACAATTGTCTTCTTACAATCCAGTCTTGTATGGTTCTGAGTTCCATGGGGCCATAGGTACTTTCGTATCCTTTTAAGGGCCTTACTACATACTGAAATATCTCCCCTAGCCCAGTAGATACGGGGGCCAACTCTGGCGCACCTACACCTTCTGGAATTTCTTGTTTTACTTTTTGCAGTTGCTCTGTAATTTGTTGACGCGCCCAATAAATATCGGTTTCGTCATCAAAAACAATGGTAACAAGCGACAATCCAAATCTAGAAAAACTTCTGATTTGCTTTAGACCAGGAATACTACTGCAAGACTGCTCGATAGGAAATGTAACAAGGCGTTCAATGTCAGGTGCACCCAGTGAAGGCGATACTGTAATTACTTGCACCTGATTGTCTGTAATGTCAGGAACAGCATCAATAGGCAGCCTCGTTACTTCGTAACTTCCCCACCCTACAAGTGCAATTATAAATAAACCAATAACTAATTTATTGGCTATCGAAAAATCAATGATTTTCTTTAGCATGACAGCTATAATTATATCAAAAAAATAAAAAATGAATGAGCGTGTAAAAACGCAAAAGAGTATTAAACTTTGGGAGGTCTAAATAAAGCATCAAGCGCAATAGTTGAAAGTGAATAAGATTGCATCACTGGCCAACCACTTTGATTTTGAGGGACAATAATTTTTGGCAACTCATATTTGAACACGAAAAAAACAACCGTGTTTTGCATTTGAAAATGAGCCGACTTAAAGGGCAGGTTTTGATCTTTTTGATCATCGTTTGCATTTCCATCATCTCCCAGGTAGTGCTGGTAGATAAAACTAATAAGTGATAAATTACCATTATCCAATTTATGCTCATTATAATGTTCGAGCAATAGCGGCATTTTTAGAAGCTGATGTAGCTCCGTTGCACCTATTAAATAGATGGCTAAAAATATATAGGCTGCCCTTTTTTTCACTTTTTAAAGATATAAAAAAAAGAGCAGCCTACTTATTTATTGTAACTACTTTTTAAAGGCGTTCAAAAACAGCCATTCGCCTCCAAGCATCCAGCTAGTCTGAGCCATTCGGGTCATGCTAGATTGAATATTAAACCGATATGCCAAATTAAACTTGAGCTTACTCTTAAAAATAAGCTGCATGCTAGGTGCTAAATCCATGTAACTTTTGCGGGTACCAGGTATTACTTGACCAAGCAACTCAGCATAAATATTAAAGTTGGTTTGGTCGTAGCTTGTATATTTTACAGGCAAAATCAAATGGCCAAAAGACAGTGAATAATTAAGCGCCTCTACTTTATTACCCATTGCTAGTTGATGGGCTTTGCTATTCCCATTAATTGATGAATAGCTTACCGTAGACGATACCGCTAATTTATGTAATAGCTGCGTAAATACAAGGCCCACTTGCATACCAGATTGATCACCTTGCAAATTGATTTCTTGGTACATGGGCTTAGTATTACTGTGTGCTATTTCAGCAAAAGCGGCCATTCTAAAATGACTATACATTCCGTCGGCACTAAAAAAACGATACTTCCCATAAGCTCTGATACTTTCGAGGCCAAATGGCGTTTTATTCATTGCACCATAAGTTGCAGCACCGTGTAGCATCAGGTTTTTATTGGCCCCAATCATTATTTCTGTCGCATGGCGGATACTTGAAGCAGCGCCCTGATCAAAAAATTTAGCACTTTGTTTAACAGCAACAGATTGTGCAGGCATGTTACTAGCAGGCTCTGTGTAAACAAATAATTCTTGCGCCTTTGCCAAAGAAGCAAAAAAAAGTAAAAGAAATAACATTATTTTTTTCATGTTTCTTTACTTTAATGAAACTAAATAAGTATCAGCAGGCATGCCAGTATTTGAGCTTGCTGGTATCTTTTTGAAGTCTTTGGGTAACATGTACTGCTTGCCAATTAATTGTAACTTTTTACTTCCTTGCAAAGTAGCAGGTACTGCACCCATCAATTTATACTGAATACCATCAAGTGTAAATAAACCGTTTTTATCTATTACTTGCTTATCAAAGTTTGCCATAACTGTTAAGTTTGCAACTGAAAATCCGGCATCTACAACGGCCTTAGCAATTTGATCAAAATGAGGTGTTGATTCTTTGTTGAAACGAATATCATAGGTAGATGCTTCAATATTTACAAAAACGGTATCAACAAACGAAATGGCTGAAACCGCTTTATAGATGGCTTTTGAGCACATCGCACAAGTTAAGCCGCTAGCTTGCAAGTTTACTTTTTGCACCTGCGCACTTGCACTGATTACGCAAATACATGCTACTATTAAAAATATTTTTTTCATGTATTAAACTTTATGAATGATTAATTTTTTTTAGCAGCCTTTCGCTCATATTGGCAACACTCTGGAAGTTCATTATAAACTGCATCAGGTGCTGTTTGGTCTTTGGTATCATATCCTACACTTGCAATTTTCTCTTGAATTTTAGTATTGCTTGTTGCAGATGTTAGGTAAGTAATTTTTAACATTTTAGTGGTCTTGTTCCAAACAGCGGTAGATGCACCTGCATCTTTAGCTGCTGTTTCAATAGTAGTTTTACACATACCACAGTTACCCCAAACTTTAATAGTTTCTGATTTAGGCGTTGGTTTTGTTTGAGCAAATGTTACAGATGCAGATAATACAAATGCAACAATAGACGCGAAAAGAATTTTGTTTTTCATACAATTAAATTTTAAGAATAATAAATAAGTTGAGCCACGTAACTAACATGACACAGGAAATAAAAAAAAAGTAAAGTGCAGGATATCCTAAATTAAAAATACACCGATACGTTTGTAGGTATCTTGTTCGTTTAGGTTGGGCGGCAACTTTTTAAGATATTGATTTGCCGTGTATATATTTGTAAACAATAGAGGCTCCACATAAAATTGTGGCATTACCGTTTCAATAAAATTTGCAAAAACAATGGTAGAGGTAGTTAGCTTATGTGAATCTTTAAGCTTCACAACATCTAATTTAGAATGACAGCACTTATTTTTTTTGGTGCTATCTATGCGCATCCCGCAAATACATTTTTTAACCTCCGACCTGCCTAACTCAACAGAACTGAGCTTACCCATGCAGTAATGGCTATTCACTACACACCCAGTAGACATGACTAGGTAAATAAGTGCAATAAATAAGGTTAGAAGGCGCTTCATAAACACAAAGCTACAATACTTTTAATTAATAAAGTTCCACCAGATTCCAATACGGGTCCAAAGGGTGGTATTTGGGTAAAGGGCCGTCATAAAATTGGGCTTATCAAAGGAAAATCCCTTAGCCGTATTTAAACTATTAAGGTTTTCGATTCGGATAAACCCTTTTAAACGCTTGATTCTGAAATGAAAATAAGCATGAAGATCGGGCCTATTGGAAAGCTGCTGGCTGTTTTGGTAAAAATAAGCCCCTAAAAATGGAGAATACCCATCGGCGTTGTAGGCTGTAAAATATTGCATTTCAAGTCCGGTAGACAGGTCGAGGTTGGTAAAAAAATTGCCCTCAAATGCGAGCCTATTTCTAGTATAAAAAGAAGGCACATTAACCGGGCCGGTGCCTATTTTTTGTTGCACATGCATTTCGGTGTACCAGTTCCAATGTCCTTTTAGGTGCAACTTTTTTTGGAGCGACAATTGCAACAAATTAAATAAGCCGGATGCTTGTTTTGCCGAAAAGAATCCATCAAAATACATGTAGTTGTTTATGCCAAAATAATGTGCAGTAAATGATAGATTTTTATTAGGCTTTTCGTACTTCGCCATTAACTTGATGCTATTTTCTTTTGCAAAATTTGTATTGGCATTCATTCTAAAACTACTTAATGGATCTAGGACAAATGCAGGAGACCTGTTAACGTTATTAAACCCAAGTGATAAATAACCAGCTTTAGTTCCTAAATAACGTTGCAAATAAACAGCTGCTTCATAATCGCCAGCATTTTGTCCATTCAAATATAAATTGGCATGTGCATCAATATCCCAAACTTTATTTCTAGATCTGTTTTTATAGGCACCAACTGCATAGATATTGTAAAAAGAATTGCTGCTTATTGTATCAAAAGTTCCTTTGAGTGCCTGGTAAGCTATACCGGTTTTTAAATATTGGCTTTGGTTGTTTTTATCTGGGAAAGTGAGAATACTAAACTCGTTCGTGATATCCTGCCAGCTATCTTTATAGTTGATGGATTTTCCGGACACAACAGGCTTATTAAAATACAACTGGTATTTACTTGAATCTACATAGGTATCTAAAAACTGATACGTATTGGATGCGACAGATAATGTATGTTGAAGTCTTAGCCTTGGATAAAAAATACGATAGGTTACAGAATCCACTATACTAGAATCTTTTTTACCTACATCATATTGTTGTCTGATCACAAATTGAGCCCCGGTATAAATATTTCCGGTAGACACATTTGTATTAAATGGATTTCGGGAAGCTGTTGCAGATTTACCAAGCCTTGTTTCTAGTTCGTAAGGGTCATTCAGAGAAAGACTATCTAGTTTACTAGGACTTTGTAAGCCCCCATTTTCCGAAGAAGCATTTTTGTTGGACAAAAAAACAAAGAAGAGTTCGTATTTGCGACTATTTGATTTGAAATGACTGGTAAATCTTAAATTATTTAAATTAGCATTCTGATTTTTCAATGCGCCTGGCGAATTGCTAAACCGGTATTGCAAAGAAAAATTAAAATTGTCTTTCTTGTTTTGTGTGTGCAAAAAATCTACCACCTGTTCTGCTTTGGCTCCAAGTACAAAGGCTAGCTCTGTAAAGGGTCTAGTGGTTTCATAAAACTTTGTATTCTCTAATGAATAATTATAGAGGTCATACCCATGAAAGCCTGCATTAAATCCAGCTTTCATGTAAGGATTGAACAATAAAGATTGTGTTGCGGTACCTAAATTACCCAAAGAACGTGCTGTATAAGGTAGGGGAAAATATCTACTAAAATCATTTATTGAGCTATCTAGGGTTCTTAATTTGGTAGAATCAAAATGCTTATAAAAAATTGTAATTGAATCTGCTAAACTATTACGTGTTTGTAAAGAGTCATTTTTACCGGCGCTATTTTTTATGGGCCTTCCCTGCCGGTCATAGGAAACTGCACCTGCACCAGGCCTGCCACCCCTTAGCTGCGGCCGATCATCAGATTGGGCTGCTACTATTTGTACCACAAAATAGCTTATGAAAAATAAACAATAGCGCTTAAACAGCATTATAATTGTTTGACTAATTCTTTAAACAATAAAGTAAGCTTTGGTTCTGCCGCTGTTGCAGCTTCTAAAACTTCTTGGTGGGTGATGATATTATCTTCTTCACGGATACCTAAATCTGTAATTACACTGATTGCAAATACTTTCATACCACCATGCACCGCAACAATGGTTTCCTGCACAGTACTCATTCCAACAGCATCACCGCCTACCGCATGAATTAATTTATACTCGGCCCTCGTCTCAAATGTAGGACCCGTTACACCTAAATAAACACCTTCATGCACTTTAATAGCATTGGCGGCAGCTATGTTTTTTACTTTTGCAATTAATGATTTGGCATAAGGCTCACTCATATCCGGGAAACGAGTGCCAAGTGCCTCTTCGTTCTTCCCAAGTAATGGGTTAATGGTAAATAAACTGATATGATCATTGATGATCATTAAATCACCTACTTTAAAATTACTATTTACACCACCAGCAGCATTAGACAATAACAATGTTTCTACACCTAACGCGCGCATCACTCTTACAGGATAAGAAACTTGTTGAGGTGTATAGCCTTCATAAAAATGAAAACGTCCAGACATGACCCAAACTTTTACACCTTCTAGTGTACCAAAAATTAATCGGCCTTTATGACCTTCAACAGTACTCACTGGAAAATGTGGAATTTGCTCATATGGAATTTCAAATTCAGATACAATTTCTGAAGCTAGATTTCCGAGTCCACTACCCAAAATGATACCAATGGCAGCCTGGTCTTTTACCTTTGATTGTATGTATGTTTTTGTTTCTTGTAACTGTTCAAGTATCGTTGACATAAGTGCTTTTATTGACCACAAATATAGTTAAGCTAGGGCAAAGAAAAAGGCCATTTCGCGGTTAGCGAAATGGCCTATAATTGGTTAAGCTTGTTTTAGTAATTAACTTAAACGTT
>Ga0222713_10000793_pt1 | contig 35833 bp, 39 predicted proteins | sample C33_649DmetaG_FD_165061 | JGI IMG/M metagenome (GOLD analysis project Ga0222713, IMG submission 165061) | Estuarine water microbial communities from San Francisco Bay, California, United States - C33_649D | ecosystem: Environmental > Aquatic > Marine > Unclassified | place: USA: California... | reverse complement strand
TAGCATTAATAACTGAGAAGTTGTTTATAGATAGTTCGCTGAGTCTTTCAAAAAATTCTTTACTTAAAATAGTTCCCGCTTCAGCATAAACTAGACCATTATCTAGATTAACAATGTCATTTGATAAGTAAAAACCATACAGAGATTCTTCTTCAAATAAAAACTTATTTATTTTTTTATCTTTGATCTCTTTTAATAATTTCATAGATAGTTTTACGTCCTTATAAGCAACTATTTCCTTGTCACTTGGATTGACTAAATTAAAAGGAAGGTTTTTATATTTAAATTTATCTAAATCAAGGTTAACTACCCAGCCATCTTTGTGTTTGTTAAATGAAAACGTATCATAAAAGTATGTAAGTATTTCTTCTGAAGTCATGCCTGATATTTTATATATATCTGGCTCAACTTTATTTTGCTGACATTCTTCTAGATATTTTTCAGAAGCCTTGGAAGGTAAGGCTTGAAGAATAGTTGTAGATATCATCTTCTTTTTTCTATCAATTCTAAAGAAAATGTTATCTTTATGGTCAAATTCAAAATCTAACCAAGAACCCCTGTAAGGGATAATTCTAGCATTGTATAAAACTTTACCACTTGCATGAGTTTTACCTTCATCGTGATCAAAAAACACACCCGGAGATCTATGTAGTTGGCTAACTACAACTCTTTCGGTACCATTAACGACAAATGTACCGTTGTTGGTCATTAAAGGGAGGTCTCCTAAATATACGACCTGCTCTTTAATATCTCTTAAAGATTTTTCTCCTGTTTCCTCATTTAGATCCCATATAATAAGTCTAAATGTGACCATGAGGGAAGCTGAAAATGTAAGACCTTTTCTTCTGCACTCATCAACATCATATTTAGGGTTATCTAAATAATAATCGATATAATGTAATTCAGACTTGCCTGCGTAGTCTTTAATGGGAAAGACAGAATTAAAGACTTCCTGTAGGCCAGTGTTTGAACGATCCTCAGCTGATTTTCCTAATTGCAGGAATTTATCAAATGATATCTTTTGAATATCGACTAAATTTGGAACATCAATCGTTTTACCGATTTTTCCAAATGAATAACGTATTCTTTTTTTTTCTGTAAAGCTAAGTGGCATATATTATAGAACCTATTTAATTACTATATAATTACTTAAGTTCTACTTTTGCGCCAGCGGCTTCTAACTGAGCTTTAAGAGCTTCAGCTTCTTCCTTCTTCACACCCTCTTTTAAAGTTTTTGGAGCTCCTTCAACCATGTCTTTGGCTTCTTTTAAACCAAGACCCGTAATTGCCCTTACTTCCTTAATAACATTAATTTTCTGGTCACCCGCTGCAGCTAGTACCACATCAAAACTATCTTTTACTTCAGCTGCTTCAGCTGCTGGTGCTGCGCCTGCTGCTGCAACTGCAACTGGTGCTGCTGCTGAAACTCCCCATTTTTCTTCTAAAAGCTTTGAAAGCTCCGCTGCTTCCATAACTGTTAAAGTTGATAATTCATCAACTATTTTATTTAAATCTGTCATTTAAGTCTCTCCCTAATTAGTCTTTTTTATTTTTTAAAATTGAAATAATGTCCTGGTCTGGCCTTTGAAGTACTCTGACAAGTTTAGATGCAGGCGCATTAATCAGCCCAACTATTTTTGCTCTTAATTCGTTAAGAGAAGGTAAAGTTGCAACCTTTGCTATATCATCTTTTGAATATAGCTGGTTATCAAAAAAAGCTACCTCTGCAGATAGTTTTTTTAAATCTTTTTCAAATTTTTTACAAACTTTAGCAGTTCCAACGGGATTGTTTGTAAAAATTAAAAGTTTTTGTTGAGATAAAAACTCGTTAAGGCCTTTTTTATCATCACTTTTATCAACAAAAATTTTAACAATATTATTTTTAGAAATCTTAGTAACACCATCGTTATTACGTATCTCTGTTCTAAACTGTATCATCTCCTTAACAGACATTTGTGTAAACGAAGCAATAAACATTGCTGAATACTCTTTTGACATCTTGTCAAGATTTTCGATATATTCTTGTTTTTGTGCTCTATTCATTTTTTAAACCTCTAATTTAAGGCCCACGCCCATAGTAGATGAAATGTAAACTGAATTTACAAAATTACCTTTAACTCCAGATGGCTTAATCTTTTTTATTTCATTAACAAAAGAAGTGATATTTTCTGCCAATTTATTATTTTCAAAACTTATTTTGCCTATGGCTGCATGAATAGTTCCAGCTTTGTCATTCTTATAAGCGACTAAGCCTTTATTTATATTTTCTATAGTGCCTTTAATATCATTAGTAACTGTGCCAGTCTTAGGGTTAGGCATTAAACCCTTTGGTCCTAATACTTTAGCAATTTTACTAACTACAGACATCATATCTGGAGTAGCAATAATTACATCCACGTCAATTTTTTGTTGTAAAGAAGCAACTAAATCATCTCCACCTACATGTTTAACGCCCAGAGATTTTGCTTCTTCAGCGACTTTGCCTTGAGCGAATACTGCGATTTCGACTTTTTTACCTAACCCATGAGGGGGGACAAAACTACCACGCACATTTTGATCAGATTGTTTGGAGTCGATCCCTGTATTTATTGATAATTCAACTGACTCATCAAACTTAGAGTATTTTTTTTCTTTTAAGATGTTAACCGCATCAAGCACGGAGTAAGATTTATTAAAATCTATTCCTTCAATTTGTTTTTTTTTATTTTTAGATAAATTCATTAAACAACCTCCATGCCCATTGACCTTGCAGATCCTAAAATAATTTTAGAAGCTTGTTCCACATCGTAGGCGTTTAAGTCTTCTAATTTTTCTTTAGCTATTTCTTTGATTTGAGCCATAGTAACTTTTCCAAGTGTAGATCTTCCAGGAGTTTGACAACCGCTTTTAATTTTAGCTGCTTTTTTTAAATAAAAAGTAACTGGTGGTTTTTTTGTAACAAAAACAAATGTTCTATCTTTATATGCTGTAATAACAGTTGGAATTGGGGCGCCTTTTTCTAAATCTTTAGTAGCATCATTAAATTGTTTGCAAAAATCTTGAATATTTAAACCTTTTTGACCAAGAGCAGGTCCAACAGGAGGAGCTGGATTCGCAGAACCAGCAGGAATTTGTAATTTTATATAACCGAGTATTTCTTTTGCCATGTTTTTTTTAGCCTTTTACCACCTGAGAATAGTCCAATTCTAAAGGAGTAGGTCTCCCAAAAATTGAGACGGACACTTTAAGCTTTTGTCGCGAACTGTCAACCTCTTCTATTATGCCACTAAATGATGCAAAAGGACCATCAGATACCTTAATTTGTTCACCAACTTCGTACTCAAATTTAGGTTTAGGGTTGTCGACACCTTCAGTAATATCCTGTAAGAGTTTAGAAACTTCTCTTTCAGATATTGCAATGGGCTTATCTTTTGTGCCTAAGAAGTTAGAAACTTTTGGAATGTCTCGTACTAAATGCCAAGTATCATCATTCATAATCATTTTAACTAATACATAACCAGGAAAGAATTTTTTTTCAGAGTTTACTCTCACACCTCTTCTTACCTCTACCACCGCTTGAGTTGGGACAGAAACTTCATTTACAAGTTCTTCTAGTCCCGCTTTAGTCGCCTCATCGATTATTGCATCAGCAACTTTTTTTTCGTAACCTGAATGGCAGTGAACTACATACCATTTATGTGTATCTGAACTAACTACCATTATCTAACCTAAAACGATTCTTACTAGAAAAGAGAAAAATTGATCAATCAACATTAAAATAATTGCAGCAATACTAATTACTAATAAAACAATCCCTGCAGTTGTAAAAGTTTCTTTTTTAGTGGGCCAGGTAACTTTGCCTACTTCTTGTCTAACTTCTCTTAAATATTTTGCGGGGTTAAGTTTCATAATTTTTTACTCTTGGCAGGAGTGGCAGGCATCGAACCCGCAACCTCCGGTTTTGGAGACCGGCGCTCTACCAATTGAGCTACACTCCTTCATAATTAGTAATGCTGCAGAGAATTTAATTAATCAAGTATCTCTGATACAACTCCTGAACCAACAGTTCTACCGCCCTCACGGATAGCAAATCTTAAATTGTTATCCATAGCAATCGGTGCAAGTAGTTCTACTTCTAAAGTTAGGTTATCGCCTGGCATTACCATTTCTGTTCCTTCTGGTAATTTAATTGAACCAGTTACGTCTGTAGTTCTAAAGTAAAACTGAGGTCTATAGTTGGCAAAGAAAGGCGTGTGTCTTCCACCCTCTTCTTTACTAAGAGCATAAATTTCTGCTTTAAACTTCTTATGAGGTTTGATACTACCTGGTTTCGCCAAAACTTGACCACGCTCTACTTCTTCTTTTTTAGTACCACGCAATAAAAGACCAACGTTATCGCCTGCTTGACCTGAGTCTAAAAGCTTTCTAAACATTTCAACACCTGTTACAGTTGTCTTTTGTGTATCGCTCAAACCTAAAATTTCAACTTCCTCACCGGGTTTAACAACACCTTGTTCAATACGGCCAGTAACAACAGTACCTCTACCGGAAATTGAAAACACGTCTTCTACTGGCATTAGGAAAGGTTTATCTAAATCTCTTTTTGGAGCTGGAATATATTCATCAACTTTATTCATTAGTTCAATAATTGAATTTTTACCGATGGCTTCGTCTCTATCTTCAATTGCAGCAAGTGCTGAACCTTTAACGATTGGAATATCATCACCAGGAAAATCATAACTAGATAAAAGTTCTCTGATTTCCATTTCAACCAAATCTATCAATTCTGCATCATCTACTTGATCAACTTTATTTAAATAGACAACTAGCGCAGGAACACCAACCTGTCTTGCTAAAAGAATGTGCTCACGTGTTTGAGGCATTGGGCCATCAGCTGCGTTTACAACAAGAATACCACCATCCATTTGAGCAGCGCCAGTGATCATGTTTTTTACATAGTCAGCGTGTCCTGGGCAATCAACGTGTGCGTAGTGTCTTTTATCTGTTGAATATTCAACGTGCGCAGTTGAAATTGTAATTCCTCTTTCTCTTTCTTCAGGAGCTTTATCAATTTGATCATACGCTGTGTATGTACCGCCACCTTTTTCTGCTAATACTTTTGTAATTGCAGCAGTTAGAGTTGTTTTACCATGGTCGACGTGACCGATAGTTCCGATGTTGACGTGTTCTTTCGATCTGTCAAATTTTTCTTTAGCCATTTAAGTTGTTACCTCTTTGTTTTATTCTTTATAAATATTTTTTTTAATGTTTTTGGAGCGGGTGAAGGGAATCGAACCCTCGTAGCCAGCTTGGAAGGCTGGAGCTTTACCATTAAGCTACACCCGCGAATAGCGGGTAACCACTACAAAACATTCACAAAAAAACAAATCCTTGTGAGTTCCGATAAACTACTTATTTTTCTTTAAAATTCAATAGTAAAAGTAAAAAAAATGGTGGAGAGAGTAGGATTCGAACCTACGTACACTTGCGTGAACAGATTTACAGTCTGCCGCCTTTAACCACTCGGCCATCTCTCCATAAGTGGCTTTGAATAGAGGTTGATTAATAGATAATTGTCTTTGAAAGTCAATAGACTTAATCATATTTTACTGTTAATTAACAATTATGCTTATCTCAGGTCAAAACTCTTGCATAAGTTGTTTAATTCATAATTTTTCAAAAATTAATGAGATTTTTATTGATGTTGATAAAAAACACCTTTTTTCAAAATTAATTGATCAATATAATGCTAATAATAAGACTAGCTACATTAAAATTAACGACCTTAAGAAAAGAAAAGGATTTAATGACATCAAAATTCATGATGCGATATACATACTAAGAGAAAATTACTCCCCTAGTCCTCTAGCCGAAATTATTAAAAAAAATAATGAAAATTCTCTCATAATCATAGCTGATCAACTTACAGATCAAAATAATATAGGAAATATAGTAAGAACTGCACTTTTAATGGGGGCGGATGGGCTAATTATCCCTGAACATTCATCTGCTCAAATGACTGGCGCTACTTCTAATACTTCATCGGGAGCAATTGAAATATTAAAATTTCATATATCTAAAAACTTAGGAAGAACACTAGAAGAATTAAAAAAGCAGTCCTATTGGATTTATTCACTTGATATGGGAGGTGAGTTATTAGATGCAGAATTTAAAATTGATAAAAGAGCTGTTATTATTGTAGGCAATGAAGGAAACGGAATCAGGAAAAACATTTTAGAAAAAAGTGATTTTATAGTATCTATACCACAGTTAAGAATTGAAGGTGTGGACAGCTATAATGCAGCAAATTCCATAGCAATTGCTGCCCATCACTACAAATTAAATATTAAATAAAATTATTGTTTATTAGACATATTAGTATATTTAATACCCTATTGCCGGCTTAGCTCAGTTGGTAGAGCAGTTGATTTGTAATCATCAGGTCGGGAGTTCGAGTCCCCCAGCCGGCACCATTGTACATCCCATTGATTATTTATTTTCTTTCTCTAAATTAGCTTAAATGAGTTTGGATGTTGATCAATTTGGTAGAAGTACTTCAATTAATAACTCTTCTAATGACGATAAATCAAAAAAAATTCTTGAGTCTCTCTCAGAAATTAAGCAACAATTAAGCGACAAGAACTACACGCCAAAAAAAGAGCCAATATTACAAAATAAAAGTAATGCTAATAAAAAATTTGATGATAAAAGTAGTTCGCAAGAACTAGAATTAATTTTTAATAAAATTGAAATTATTGAGAGGACTCTTAGTTCCATAGAAAATAAGGTTACTAACACCATCAAATTGAATCCTTATACAAATTTTAAAGATAGAGAAAATTCTAAAACGGAAAGTAGTTTATTTCATGCATTTGATAATGTATCAGGTAATAGTAAAATAAATTCATTAGTGGTTGTAGATCAGCAAATACAAAAGGGATCATTTGCAAAACAGTTTTCTTCAATATTCATTGGAATAATGTTATTTGCTGTTTTAGTTTTTGGAATTAGAGGCGAACTACCCTTTCCAGAAATGAATAATTGGATAATTTCTCTAATTAATTAAAGGCAACGTTTGCTTTTTGGACGCTAGCTGCACTGAATTTAAATTCTGGAATTTTTCCATAAGGATCAAGTTGTGGGTTTGTCAAAACGTTAGCTGCGGCTTCCGCGAAACAGAATGGAATAAATACCATACCCTCTGGAATTTCTTTGTCACTTCTAACTTTAATAACAATAGAACCTCTTTTAGTTTTCACTTGCACATGTTCACCAGGTTCAATACTCATTCTTTTTAGATCCCATCTGTTCATACTCACGATTGCCTCAGGCTCAATGTGATCTAGTACAGATGCTCTACGTGTCATAGAGCCAGTATGCCAATGTTCAAGCAATCTACCAGTAGTAAGTATCATTGGGAAATCATCATCAGGTAATTCTGCGGGTGGTATTAAACGTGCAGGTACGATTTTGCCTCTTCCATTTGCAGTTGGGAATTTTTCATTAAATATAATTTCATTACCTGGTTTATTAGGATCATCACATGGGTAAGTGACTGAATTTTCATTCTCTAATCTTTCATAGGTGATGTTTTTTAAAGAGGGCATAACTTCAGCCATTTCGTTAAAAATATCTCTTGGGTGTAAGTAGCTCCAATCTAAGCCCATTCTTTGAGCAATAGCTTGTGTAATCCACCAATCTTGACGAGCTTCTCCTGGGGGTGGTACAGCTTGTCGACCTAATTGAACTTGTCTATTTGTATTTGTATATGTGCCAGTTTTTTCTGCATGAGCAGATGAAGGTAAAATTACATCAGCATGCCAAGCAGTTTCAGTCATAAATATATCTTGGACAACTAAATGGTCTAATTTTGCTAAAGCTTCCCTTGCATGATTTTGATCAGGATCTGACATTGCAGGATTTTCACCCATTATGTACATCGCCTTAATCTCGTCTGCTAAAATTTTATTTATTATTTCAACAACAGTTAAACCTTTTTTATTATCTAATTTTACATTCCAAAAATTTTCATATTTAGCATGAATTGATTCATTTTCTACAGACTGGTAGTCTGGAAATACCATTGGTATTAAGCCGGCATCAGACGCTCCTTGGACATTATTTTGACCTCTTAATGGGTGAAGTCCTGTTCCTTTTCTTCCTATTTGGCCAGTAGTTAGAGCAAGAGCAATTAAACATCTTGCATTATCAGTACCATGAACGTGCTGTGATACGCCCATGCCCCAAAAAATAATAGATTTTTCAGAAGTGGCATAGAGACGAGCAACAGCTCTTAATTCATCAGCCTTAATACCGCAAATCGATTCCATTTTTTCAGGTGAGAAATCTTTAATTTCTTCTTTCAACTTCTCAAAACCTTCAGTTTGACCTTGAATGTATTGTTCATCGTAAAGTTTTTCATCGATAATTGTAAATAACAACGCGTTTAACATTGCAACGTCGGTGCCAGATTTGAATTGAAGATTGTGTGTAGCAAATTTGCTTAAACCTTGTTTTCTAGGATCCATAATGACTAATTTAGACCCTCTCTTAACCGCTCTCTTTAAATAGGTTGCTGCAACGGGATGGTTTTCAGTTGGTCTAGCACCAATCACTATTATGCAGTCTGAGTCTGAGGCTGCCATAAATGGCGCAGAAACTGCACCAGAATTTACACACTCCATAAGTGCGGCAACTGAAGAGGCATGACAGAGTCGCGTACAGTGATCAACATTATTAGAACCAAAACCTACTCTTACTAGTTTTTGAAATAAATACGCTTCCTCATTAGAACACTTTGCAGATCCAAATCCAGCTAAGCTTAAAGGACCAGATTCATCTTTTGTTTTCCTTAAACCATTTGCAGCAATCTCTAATGCATTTTCCCAAGTTGTTTCTTCAAAAAAATTACCAATCTCAGAGTCTTTTATCTGAATATTTGGATCTTTTACAATGCCAGGTTTTCTTATTAAAGGTTTAGTTAATCTTCCCTCGTGATTAATGTAATCAAAACCAAATCTACCTTTGACACAAAGACGATTTTCATTAGCAGGACCATTCTTACCATCAACAAATAAAATTTGATCATCTTTGACATGAACTTTTGTTTGGCACCCTACGCCGCAATATGGGCATACGCTATCAACAACTCTATCAGCGAAATTTTCTCTCACGCCCTGATCGTTAACAAGAGATGACTCCATCAATGCGCCTGTTGGACATGCCTGAACACACTCACCACATGCAACACAGGTGCTATTACCCATTGGATCATCAAGATCAAAAATAACTTTTGCTGTTGATCCTCTATAAGCCATTCCAATAACATCATTTACTTGAACTTCTCTACAAGCACGAACACAAAGATTGCAATTGATACAAGCATCTAAATTAACGCTCATTGCCTTATGTGATCGGTCGATGTCAATTTTTTCTTTTGATGGAAAACGACTTGTTTGCACTCCCAACTTTTCTGACCAATTCCAAAACTTGGAATCAGGGTCTGGTGATTTTTCTTTTTCTGGTTGATCGGCTACTAGTAACTCAAATACCATTGATCTAGATTTTTCTGCTCTTGAGGAGTTGACTGTTACTTCCATTCCCTCAGTAGGTTTTCTAATACAAGAAGCTGCAAGAGTCCTCTCTCCTTTTATTTCTACCATGCAAGCACGACAATTTCCATCAGCTCGATATCCGGGCTCAGGTGAGTAGCATAAATGAGGAATGTCAATATTGTTTCTTTTAGCTACATCCCATATCGACTCTTCGACTTCTGCTAAGTATTCTTTGCCGTCAATTTTAAATTTAATTTTTTCAGACATTAGTTGGTTACCTCATTGGGGAAGTGCTTAATAACAGACAACAATGGATTAGGAGCTGCCTGACCTAAACCACATATGGATGCATCCATCATTGCAGAGGATAGTTCTTTTAGAAGTTCGACATCCCAAGATGATTGGTTCATCAGTTTAAGTGCTTTTTCAGTGCCGTTTCTGCAAGGAGTACATTGACCACAGCTTTCATCATGAAAGAAGAACATCAAATTTTTGGCAACATCTCCCATGTTGTCATGATCCGATAAAACTACTACCGCTGCCGATCCAATAAAACAACCATGTTCTTGAAGAGTATCGAAATCTAAAGGAACGTTATCCATGGACGCTGGCAAAATACCACCAGAAGCACCACCTGGTAAATATGCTTTAAATTCATGTCCATCTAACATTCCGCCAGAATACTCATGAATTAATTCTTTAATGGTAATTCCAGCAGGTGCAAGCTTAACACCAGGGTTTTTAACCCTACCCGAAACCGAAAATGTTCTTAAACCTTTTCTTCCATTTAATCCATGACTGTTAAACCAAACAGCCCCTTTTTCTAAAATTTCACGAACCCAGAAAACTGTCTCGATATTATGAATTAGAGTAGGACGACCAAATAATCCGACTTGAGAGGGGAATGGTGGTTTATGTCTTGGTAATCCTCTTTTGCCTTCTAGGCTTTCCAACATAGATGACTCCTCACCACAGATATATGCGCCAGCACCTCTTCTTAAATGAATTCTTGTTTTGATATTTAAATTGTTATCTTCCACTGCTTTAATTTCTTTTTTAAGAAATTTAATTACATCTGGGTACTCATCTCTCATATAAATATAAACATCTGACGCCTCAACAACCCACGCAGCAATTAACATTCCCTCTAAGAATCGATGAGGATCTTTAGATAAGTAATGATGATCTTTAAAAGTTCCGGGTTCTCCCTCATCTCCATTGATAGCCATTAACCTGGGTTTATTTTCAGCACGAACAAATCTCCATTTTCTTCCAGTCGGGAAACCAGCCCCGCCTAAACCTCTTAGCCCAGATGCTTCCATTTCTTCAATTATCTTAATAGGATCTTTTTTTCCCTCTATGCATTCCTTAAGTAGGTTGTATCCTCCAGACTGTGTGTATTTTTCAAAATTAATATAGTCTGGTGTAATTGGCTTGAGGTCCTGCGAGTTTATAGTATTTTGAATTTTATCAATAGTGGCATACGGGATATGTTTTTTTCCTACCTCTACCACAGGTGCCTGATGACAGCGACCCATACAAGGCGCTCGAACAACTCTGATTTCTTCGTTTGCAACTTTATCTTCTAATTTTTTTTGTAAAGATTGGCAGCCGTTCAACTGACAGGATAGACTGTCGCAAACTCTAATTGTTATTTTTGCAGGCTCTAAATCATCATCTTTAAAAATATCAAAATGAGCATAAAAAGAAGCGACTTCATATATTTCGGTTAAAGGTAAATTCATTAGTTCAGCTAAGGCTGATAAATATCTTGGCTTCAAACATTTATAGTTATCTTGAATTAAGTGAAGACATTCAATTAACATGTCTCTTTGGCGAATATAATCGGAAGGAATAAGATTTTTTAATTCATTAATTGATTGATCATCAACCTGCCTACCTTTATTAAAGGTTAAGGCCTTTCTTCTTCCAGATCCTGGGTGAATTTTCTTTGAAGTATCCTGCATTTTTTATTGAAAATAGATAATTTTGATTAAGATACAATTATTAATGAGTGATTAATTAATAAGTTTTACTTATTAAAGTTTCTCAAAAATTTTAAAAAGTTATCTTTAATGGGGGATGGGCTCTTATCTTTTATGAAAACTATGCCTATTTTCTGAGATACAATAGGGTCAATTAATTCAATAAAATTTACCATTGAGTCGTAATTAAAAGCCTTTGTAAAATTATGAGGCATAATAGTTGAAAAATCAGAGCTATTTATATGTGCAAATATATGAGTTAAAGAATTAGATTCTAATAGAACATTCGGGCTAATATTATGATTTTTAAAAATAGCATTTAAAATTCGTCTGAATTGATTTTCCTTTGAAATTAAACATAAATCTAATCCATCACAATCTTCCCACTTAATCTTATTTAAATTTTTGAATTTTTGGTTCTTAGTTATTAGAAAATATTTTTCATCGTATAAAAAATATTTTTCTACACCCATAATGGGTTCATTTTCTAAATAAGTTACGCCTATATCCAGTTTAAAGTCATGAAGCTGCTCATCTATTTTATTAGAAGACATAGAAAAAACTTCCAAATGAACATTTTTATAGGATTTAATAAAATTATTGAGAATATGAGATACATCTAATAAAGCAGATGGAATCACACCTACCCTTAAGTTGCCGGTTAAATTATTTTTAAGCTCGGAGGTAATTTGCTTTACATCATTGTATTCTTTCACAATATATTTAAATTTTTCTATTAATATTTCTCCCTCTCTAGTTAATCCAATAAAATTCTTACCTCTTTTAACTAAAGTAACCCCTATCTCATTCTCGAGCGATTTAAGCTTCATTGATAATGCTGGCTGTGAAATATTTAATTTTTCAGCTGCTCTATTAAAATGTTTTTCGGCGTCTAGAGCTAAAATTATTTCTAAATTTTTAATTTCCATAGTAGATTTAAATAACTATATATCTTCTATGGAGTATTATCTAGATACTAAAGGGTATGAGTGCCCAATTCCTGTGCTAAAAGCAAATAAATTCATTAAAAAATTATCTAAAAATGACATTCTGCATGTAGAGAGCGATGACCTATTAGCAAAATTTGACTTCGAGAATTATTGTAAAGAAAATAAATTTAAAATAATTAAAATTTTAATTAAAGATAAAATCGTAATAGTTAAGTTTCAAATTTAAAAAAATCTAGATAATCGTTTAATTGTATTGATTTTTGACCTTGGTAGCTAATGGCTATACCGTCAGCTTCAGATAAAGAGACTATTTTTGCAGATCCTTTAGAATTATGAAGTATTAATTTATTTTTATAAAGTTTCACCCTATAAAACTTAGTTATATTTGTCTTTTTTACATCATTAAAGAGACATTGCTTTTTTTGCAAGTTCAGTTGAAGGTTATTATTTAATAACACTGATACTAAAAATAATAAATTCATGCTAACTGCTAATGGATTTCCTGGAAGAGAGAAAATAATTTGTTTTTTATTTTTAGCAAAAATAACTGGTCGACCGGGTTGGATTTTCACATATTTAAAAATTATCCTAGAATTTGACTCTAAATATTGAGAGATAAAATCCCCTGAACTAAAGGAAGAGCCACCAGATGAAATAATAAGATTTAAGTTTTTATACTTACTAAATAATTTTTTAATTTGTTTTAAATCATCTTTGATTATGCCTAAGTCGTGTATCTTAATATTCCATTTTTTGAGAAATGAAATTATTTGATGTCTATTAGAGTCAAATGTTTGGTAAGGTAATTTAGTTCGCGATGAAGGATTAATAATTTCATCACCAGAAGAAAAAACACCGACTGATATTGGATCAAAAGTCCATAAAGATTTAATACCAACTGAGGAGAGAAGAGTTAATTTAATAAAATCAATTTTATCATTTTTACGAACTAAAACTGTATTTTTTTTTAAATCCTCCCCAACGTGTTTAATGTCTTTATTGGATATTTTTGACTTTTTAAAAATAATTTGATTATTTTCAATTATGGCATTTTCCAGGGATACAAAATTAGAGAAATTCTTTGGTATTATTGATCCAGTATTAATCTTGTAGGCCCAATTTAAATTTAACTTTTTAATTTTATTCCCAGGCGTTATTTCTTTTTTGGCTACTGGTAAATCTAATGTCGATTTTTTATGAAATATATAACCATCCAGACCTGCAATCATTGTCTGTGGAAGATTTATTGGAGATCGAATTGTTCGGGCGCTTTTTAAGTTAATTGACTCAATTAGATTTCTTTTTGTTTTTTTGGTTTTAATCACTGACTCGCCAAGTATCAAATTTCTGGCTAAGTCAAAAGAGATTAGCTTTTTATAATTCATTTAAGATTTCTGTAGCTAATAAATCAATTTGTTCATGAGAGAATTTCTTAATTGAATGTTCATTTTTATCATCAGTAATCAAAAACTTCACATTGTCTGAGCTTTTATACAAGTAATCTTTTTTATTTTTAGATAGGAATACTTCTACTTTAATTAATTCCCTATTAGACTTAAAACCCTCAAATATGAGCAAATCACAATCTTTGTTTAATTCAACTAGTTGACTCAAAGAAATATCAGGATTTTTTTTTTCCTCAATAAACGCAAGTCTTTTATCGGAAACAACAGTAATTTTATCGCTGCCAGCTTGTCTTATTTTAAAGCTATCAGTATTAGGTTTGTCTATATCAAAACTATGATGCGCATGCTTGACTACACCCACTTTTAAATTTTTTGATTTAAATATTGTAACCAATTTTGAGACAACCGTAGTTTTGCCACTATTTTTCCAACCGATAACTGCTATTGTTTTCACAGAGTCACCATAATACAATCCTTGATTATATGACAGAATTTTTAATTAAACCCAGCTTGAATAATAAAAAGGTTTATAAGATTAAAAAATCAATCAATGAAAATGGCAAGGTTGAAAACATTCCTGTAATTGAAGAAAAACCCTTAACCCTGTATTTAAATAATCAAGAAATAGTCACTATGATGACTATTGGTGACTATCCAGAGTATTTAGCATTAGGCTATTTGTACAACCAAGGAATGCTTCACGCTTACAGCGAAGTGACAAAAATTGAATATCATAATGACTTAAATGTCGTGGTTGTAAGAACCAAAAATAAGACAAATTATGAAAAAAAATTAAAGAAAAAAGTAAATACTTCTGGGTGTGCTCAAGGAACGGTTTTTGGAGACCTGTACAGCGAAATAGAAAAAATTAAATTAAATAAAAAAATAAGCATTAGTCATCAACAGTTAATATCCCTATCAAAAAAAATAAATATGGAGCCAAGTTTATATTTAAAAGTTGGCGCTATTCACGGATGTGTACTGTGTGAAGTTGATAAACCTCTCTATTACTTTGAAGATGTCGGACGACATAATGCAGTTGATAAAATCGCAGGTTTAATTCTTCAAAAAAACATCAACACAGATAATCTAGTTTTTTACACAACTGGTAGATTAACTAGCGAAATGGTGATCAAATGTATTAAAATGCAAATACCTATTTTATTATCCCGTTCAGGATTTACTGCTTGGGCAATAGAAATTGCAAAAAAAAAGAATTTAACAATGATTGGCAGAATGAAAGGAAAAAGACTCAACATTCTATCAGGTGAATTTAGATTTACGAATGAATGAAAAAATTATTTCCATAATTCTAACTGGGGGTAGGTCCTCAAGAATGAATTTTGAAAATAAAAGCTTTTTAAAATTTAATGGTACCACATTCATAGAGACAATTATTAATTCTATAAAGACTATCTCTAATCAAATTTATATAAATGCCAATCAGGATTCAGATCAATATAAAAAATTTGGATATCCGATAGTTGAAGATAGCCACACAGGGCATAAAGGGCCTCTGGCTGGAATTCATAGTGTCCTTGAAATATTTAAAAATCAAGATGAGGAAGTCTGGTTTGCAGTTTTTCCTACAGATGCGCCTATCATCAATCTCAAGATTTTCAAATACTACAATAAGATAGACAAAAAAAACTGCCAATGTCTAATCTCTAAAATAGATAATATCGTAGAGCCAATGTTTTCAATGTGGTCTTCAAAATGCTTTGAACATCTTGATTATATTTTAAAGAATAACGATGGTTACAAAATAATGAAATTTGCTGAAGAAATTAAATATAAATTTGTAGAGTTCAAAAGAGAAAAAGAATTGGAGTTTTTTAATGTCAACAATATTGGTGATTATGAAAAGTTACAATTACTTATGAAAAAAAAGTAATTCAGTTCCGGTATTATTTAAACTGCTTTTTTCAAGTTTAAATCCTTTTGCTTCAAAGAAAGGTACAAGATCATGAAAATTTAAATAAGAAAATGCAGGAATTCCTGAATTAAATTTTAAAGGTTCAACCGTGATATAAATTTTAGATAATAGCTCAGCATAAAAGAAATAATCATGAACCTTCGTACCACCTAATACTAAAATATCACTGCTAAATTTTTTCTCGAAATCACTCCACTGGCAATAATCCGGGTTAAAATAATACTGATTATTTCTATTTTCATCGATCAAAGTAATAACATTAACTTTTCTTGTAAATACAACTCTCTTCCTATCAAAGTTTGGGTGCAGTTCATGTGTAGTCCTTCCCATAACTTGCCAATCATGCATACTAATTAAATTGTTAAGATGATTTTTATCTTCTAGAGAGGTCCAATTGAAAGGGTTGTCGTTGGGTCCTTTTGCTATATATCCATCTTGGGAACAGGCAAAAGCTAAAGTGTATTTATTCATTAATTTTAATTTTGATTTTTAAGTATATTATCATCATATAGTTCTATGATGAATTTTTACCTTCCAATCGCGGAAATTTCTATAAATATTTACCTTTTGATCACTTTGGGTGTAGGTATTGGTTTTATTTCAGGAATATTTGGAATTGGTGGAGGTTTTATTTCTTCCCCATTGTTAATCTTAGTTGGTGTTCCCCCAACTGTTGCTGTTGGTACTACAACAGTACAAGTGTTTGCTTCTACCTCAACAGGGTTTATTAACCACTATCAAAAAAAAAATGTCGATTACCAAATGGGGTTAATTATGATTATAGGAGGTTTGATAGGTACACTATCAGGCGTTTTGCTTTTAAAAAATTTAAAAAACTTTGGGGTGATAGATAATTATTTAAATTTAATCTATGTGACGCTTCTTCTTGCAACGTCTTTTTTCATCTTATATGAAACTGCCAAAATTAATTTTTTTAATAAAAATAAAAAGTTTAAACTGCATAAGCATTCATGGATACATGGACTTCCATTAAAATTTAAATTTAGAAAATCAAAATTATATATAAGTATTCTAGCCCCCCTAGCAATTGGGTATTTAATAGGTTTGCTAACTGGACTAACGGGAATTGGCGGAGGTTTTATTTTAATTCCATGTATGATTTATATTTTGGGAATGACTACGATTTCTGTTATTGGCACATCCCTTTTTAATATAACACTAGTTTCATTAGCATCATTATTTCTTCAAAATTATTTCAATCAAAACATTGATTTTATATTAGCGCTATTTCTCATTGTAAGCAGTTCCCTAGGCGCATCAATTGCAACAAGATTAGTTGATAAATTTGATCAAGAGTATTTAAAAATTATATTTGGCTTATTTTTAATGATTATTGCATTTTTACTAGTATATGAGTTAGTAAGAACGCCAGAAAATTTATTTATAATTGACTATGTATAAATTTTTATTCTTTATTGTTTTACTAAAAATTTCCTTGGGGTTTTCCTCTAATTTTTCATTAGATAAATTTAATATAGAAATAAACTCTAACTTTTTAGGAGAGGAAGTAATTATATTTGGAAAAAAAGATCCAGAGAATGAAATTATAATTATCTTTGAAGGAGAAAAAAAAGACGCCTTTTTGAATATTAAATCAAAAAAAAATTTATTATGGAAAAGTGACTTATTAAGTTTAAATGATACACCCAATTTCTTTGCAATTTTTACCGCACCTAAAAAATCGCTTAATGAAATTTTTTTGATAGCTGAAATAAAAAATAACCACTCACTAATCAACGATCACACTGAGAGTTTATATAGAATACGAAGCGCAATGTTCGCAAAAAAATTATTTTTTGAAAATAATCTAACGGAACTTGATGGCGATTTATTTATCAATAAATTTCAGATACCTGATAATATTTCTGCCGGCGATATAGATATTCATCTATACGAGGTTAATAATAATATTTTAATTAATCATTCGATTAAAAAATTAAAAATTCAAAAAAAGGGAATTTCCCATGAACTAGAAACTTTATTAAAATCTCATCCTTTAATCTATGTTTCAATATTGGTTATATTTTCAATCTTTTTTAGCGTATTATCTAACTTTATATTTAGAAAAAAATGAAAAAATTAAATAATAGAAATTATTTTGTAGTTATTGATCAGAGCGAAGAGATGTGGACGGCTGTAAAATTCGCAATCAAAAGAGCCAAATCTACTAAATCTAACATAACAACAATTAGTTTTTACCAAAACATTACAGAAGAAATATTATTGGCTGTTGCAGCAGAAAATATTATCAATAAAGATCAAATGAATATTGAAAAACAAAAACATAAAGAAATTCATCAATTCATTTTTGATAAATCAAAAATAAAAGCAAAATCTGAAATCTTTATGCTAAGTGAAATTGATAATTTTATCGAATTTTTAAATGATTACTCATCTAATTCTACGATTGTCTTGGCCACTAGTAAGGATATTGGCAAACCGGGGCCTTTAATAGATAAGCTGATTTATGAAAAATCTAACACTCTTCATTGTCCTTTAGTTATAATTAACGGCAGTCTAAGCGATCAAGAAATAGAAAAAATAATTTAACTGAACAAAAGAGAATTCAAAATCTGCCCTATTTGCCTGAGACCATTTAATTGGAGAAAAAAATGGGAAAAGGATTGGAATGATGTTAAATATTGCTCTGAAAAATGTCGAAGATCCAAATCAAAAAAACAAGCCATAAAATAGCAGACTTATTACTTCGTATTGGCTGCGTAAATATTAATTTCAAAAAAAAATTTACTTTAACCTCAGGTAAAAAAAGTCCAGTTTACGTTGACTGTAGAAAATTAATTTCATTTTCAAAAGAGAGAGAGCTTGTTGTAAATGAAATGTCCAAGCAAATTAAAAAAAAATATAAGAATAAACCAATAGTTGTAGCGGGAGGTGAGACGGCCGGAATTCCATATGCAGGGTTTATTTGTCAAAAAAATAAAAATTCTATGATTTATATCAGAAAAAAACCCAAAGGTTTTGGTAAAGGCAAACTAATCGAAGGTGAATTTAAAAAAAACTCAAAAGCTATTTTGGTAGAGGATATGGCAACCGACGGTGGGAGTAAGGTTTTTTTTATAGATGCTCTTAGAAAGAATAATTTAAAAGTGTCTGATATTTTTGTCGTCTTTTTCTATGATATATACCCTAAAGCATTAGAAAACTTATCCAACATCAATGTCAATTTAAACTTTTTGGCTACATGGAAAGATATTCTATACGTGGCACCAAATTATATTTCTAAACAAGATCACAAAAAACTTCAGGATTATTTAGAGAGTATCAGCAATGGATAATAAAATTATTGGAATTGTCTCTGGAGGGTTTGACCCCATTCATCCCGGTCACATCATGATGATGGAGGAGTGCTTAAGTTTTTCTAATTATGTCATAGTCGGTGTAAACTCTAATCAATGGCTGATCAATAAAAAAGGTAATTTTTTTATGGATATCAAACATCGCTTATATGTAGTTCAGAAACTAGGTTGTGTAGATGAAGCAATTGAGTTTGATGATGATGAAAAAGGAAGTGCCAATAAACTATTAATTAAAGTTAGAAATAAATTTCCAAATAATAAAATCATCTTTGCCAATGGAGGAGACAGGTCTGATACCTCTAAAATTCTTGAATATGAAACTGCTCAAAAAAATAACATTGAATTAAAATTTGGAGTTGGCGGAAATCATAAAGAGTCTTCTAGTTCAGACTTATTAAAAAGATGGGAAGAGTACCTAAGGGATAAAAATAAACTTTAGGGATATAAGTTATAGTAAATCCAACTACCATTTTTTAATTCATAAACTTCTCTTTTATGAATGCGATGAGGCATATCTTGCCAGAATTCTATTTTTAAAGGTTTTACTATAAAACCACCCCAATAATCAGGTCTGGGAAATGCGCCTCCCTCTGGATACTTTAATTTAATTTGCTCTATCTTTCTTTCTAGCAACTCTCTTGACTCTAAAACTGATGATTGATTTGATGCCCACGCACCTACTCTACTAAGATAGTGTCTAGAATTAAAATAATTATCGGATGTCACGCTAGAGACTTTTTCAATTTGCCCCTCGATCCTTACCTGCCTTAATAAAGATTTCCAGTGAAAATTTAAGCACACATTAGGGTTACTTTGAATGTCCTTACCTTTATTGCTTTCATAATTTGTATAAAAAACAAAGCCATTATCATCAAAATCTTTTAGCAAGACCATTCGGGAATGAGGAGCGTCATTCGATATAGTAGATAGACACATCGCATTGGGATCATTTATCTCCTTTTGTGAGGCAAGATTAAACCACTCCTCAAAAAGAATTATTGGATTTAAATTTTTATCTGACATGCTATTTGTATTATAATATTAATTAATCAATATGGATCTAAAAAATAAAAAAGGACTTATCATGGGCGTGGCTAATGATAAATCAATTGCTTGGGGAATTGCCCAACAGTGCTCAAAATTTGGTGCAGAACTTGCCTTTACATATCAAAACGACTTATTGCTTAAAAGGATAGAGCCCCTAGCAAAATCTGTTAATTCCGATTTGTTAGTTCAATGTGATGTAAGTAGCGAGGGATCCGTTAAGGAAACTTTTGAAGCGGTTAAAAAAAAATGGGGAAGATTAGACTTCTTTGTTCACGCTGTTGCATTTGCCGATAAAAATGAGTTAAGAGGTAAGTATGTGCAAACCTCCAAAGAAAATTTTTTAAATAGCTTAAATATATCCTGCTATTCTTTTACAGAGTCTTGTAAATATTGTTATGATTTAATGGATAATGGCGGAAGTATTTTAACTTTAACTTACTACGGTGCAGAGCAAGTGATGCCCCATTATAATGTTATGGGTGTAGCTAAATCTGCTCTCGAGGCATCAGTCAAATATTTAGCTGTAGATATGGGAGATAAAAATATACGCGTAAACGCTATATCTGCGGGGCCCATTAAAACTTTAGCTGCGTCTGGAATTGGCGACTTTAGGTTTATCTTAAAGTGGAATGAATTGAATTCTCCTTTAAAAAGAAATGTAACACTCGATGATGTTGGTAATACTGGAGCTTATTTACTTAGTGACTTGTCTTCTGGTGTTACGGGCGAAATACACCATGTGGACTGTGGTTATCATACTGTTGGTATGGTCGCTGTAGATGAAGCAGAGGGCGTTGCTAATTTATTAAATGAATTTAGTAAAAAATAACCATCACCATGTCCCATAATATTTTTGGAAATCTTCTTACTTTCTCTACTTGGGGTGAAAGTCACGGTGAAGCAATTGGCTGTGTAGTAGATGGTTATCCTGCAAATATTGATATTGATATATCCTTTATCCAATCGCGTTTAAATTTAAGACGCCCTGGACAATCAAAATTTACCACTCAGCGAAACGAAAAGGATGAAGTCCGGATTTTATCTGGCGTTTTTGATGGGAAGTCTACTGGCGCCCCTATCTCGCTTATTATTTATAACACAGACCAAAGAAGCAAAGATTACTCAAATATAAAAGATAAGTTTAGACCTGGTCATGCTGATTTCACTTACTTTATGAAATATAAAAACTTTGACTACCGGGGAGGCGGCAGGTCAAGTGCTAGAGAAACTGCCATGAGAGTAGCAGCGGGAGCACTTGCTGAGATACTAGTTAATAAAATTACAAAAAACAAAATTCAAGTTAGCAGTGCCGTAACCCAAATTGGGAATATTAAAACTGACACTTCTAAATGGAATGAAAAATTTATTAATACCAATCCCTTTTTTGCTCCTAATAAAAATACAATAACCGAATGGGAAAACCTAATCTTACATCATAGAAAAAATGGTTCATCACTGGGTGCTATCATAGAGGTTAGAGTAAAAAATCCCATAGTAGGTATTGGTGAACCGATTTATCAGAAACTAGACTCTGAACTTTCAAAGGCAATAATGACAATCAATGCAGTTAAAGGAATAGAATTTGGATCTGGTTTTAATTTAGTTAATTTAGATGGCACTAATGCCTCTGATCAAATGACTGTTAAAAATAAAAAAATTAGTTTTGATACAAATCACGCTGGAGGAATACTTGGTGGTATATCCTCCGGTCAAGATATTATTTTTAGATATATAGTTAAACCAACTAGCTCTGTTTTATCTGAAAAGAAAACCATCACCAATAAGCTAAAAAATTCTACAATTAAAACAATTGGCAGACATGACCCTTGTGTTGGAATTCGCGCTGTCCCTGTTGGTATAGCAATGACCTATTTTGTTTTAGCTGATTTATTATTAATTAAAAATTCTAAATCAATTTAATATTTTTAAAACTTTAGATAAAATTTGATTTACGCTGATACCAGATTGTGAATATTGATCGTTGATATCAGATTGATCTATAAATTCATCCTTCATAAAGAAATTTAATATTTGAACGGAATAATATTTATTTAAAAGGAAATCATTAACTTGACTGGAAAAACCCCCTATAGAATTTTCTTCAATAGTAATAAAAATATCATGATCTTTGGTTAATTTTTGAATTGTATTTTTATCTATCGGTTTAGCAAATCTCATATCAACAACAGTCGATTGAATTTTTTTTAAACGCTTTAATTCATTAGAAACTTCAATTACTTGATTTATTCTTGTTCCAAGACTTAAAAATGCAACCTTACTGCCCTTAATTATAGTGTTTGACTGACCAATATTAATTTTTTTAAAACTAGATTTTTCATTATAATTGCCGGCTAAATCTCTTGGATATCTAATCGCTGAGGGAAATGAATTCATTGTGAGTGAGGTAAAAATCATATTCTTTAATTCCTCTCCACATGAGGGCGCCATTACAACAAAATTAGGTAAGCAGCAAAGGTAGGTTAAATCAAAAGAACCCGCATGCGTTGCACCATCAGCGCCCACATAACCAGATCGGTCAATTAAAAATCTCACCGGTAGAGATTGGATAGCAATATCATGTACAACTTGATCGTAGGCTCTTTGTAAAAAAGTTGAGTATATTGCAACATAGGGTTTAATTCTTTCTGTGGCCATACCTCCTGCAAACGTAACTGCATGTTGCTCTGCTATACCTACATCAAAAAATCTTTCCGGATAAAGTTCTTGGAATTTATCAAGACCAGTGCCAGAAGGCATAGCTGCAGTAATAGCTACAACTTTTTTATCCTTTTTAGCTAAATTCGATAGGGTTTCTCCTACAACATGGGTAAAGGTTTTATCTTTTGATTTATTTTGTGTGCCAGTTTTAACATCAAAACTACTGACGCCATGGAACTTATCTTTTGAATTTTCAGCTGGCGCATACCCTTTACCCTTTTGGGTAATAAGATGCAAAAAGACAGAACCGTGAAGCTCTTTATTTTTGAATTTTTTAAAAAGTTGAACCAATAACTCTAAGTTATGGCCATCTATAGGACCTATATAATTAAGGCCTAAATCCTCAAATAAAGTATTTCCTGTGAGGTATCCTTTTAAATAACCTTCAGTTTTTTTTGCGAAATCACCTAATTCCTCTGGGAGTTTTTTAGTAAAATTTTTAACAACATCTCTTAAGTTTTCATAAGTTTTAGAGCTCAATAATTTAACAAGATACTTGCTCATCGCACCGACTGGTTTAGCAATAGACATCTCATTATCATTCAAAATAATCAGTGAATTCTTATTTAAATGACCAAGGTTATTTAAACCCTCAAATGCCATTCCAGCGCTAATAGCACCATCACCAATAATGCTTATTACATCAAAATTTTTATTGAGTAAGTCTCTAGCTGAAGCTATACCCAAATTAGCTGAGATGGACGTGGAGCTATGAGCTGCGCCAAATGGGTCAAATTTGCTTTCTGATCGTTTTGTAAATCCCGAGAGACCGTTTTTTTTTCTAAGAGTATGAATTTTAGTTTTTCTTCCAGTTAAAATCTTATGCGGGTATGATTGATGACCTACATCCCAAATAATTTTATCCATTGGGGTGTCAAAAACATAATGTAGTGCAACTGTTAGCTCTATTACTCCTAAGCTAGCGCCTAAGTGCCCACCTGTTTTAGAAACAGTATCAATGGTAAAATTTCTTAGCTCGCCACAAAGTGACGATAATTCTTTTAAATTTAACTTTTTTAAATCACTAGGGTAATTAACTTTATTAAGATACCTCATAAAAAATATTAATTGAATTCTTCTAGGGAGAGATCTTTATTTTTTTTTACAATCTTATCAATTTTTAGCTTGGCGTTTTTTAATTTTTCTTCACAAAAATCTTTTAACTCAACTCCTTCTTCGAATAATTTAATACTATCCTCTAAAGGGGTGTTTTCATCTTCTAAAAGCTCTGAAATCTCTTCTAGTCTTTTGAGAGCAGATTCAAAAGATTTCTCATTTTTTTTATTCATCTGAATATCTATTTAATACTTTTAAGTGGTTATTTAAACCATTATATAAGCCTTTCATGTCATACCCGCCTTCTAAAACTGATATTATGGGAATATTATTTGCAAATTTTTCTACAATTTTTTCGGTTACCCAAAAAAAGTCCTCATCTTGAAGGTTAATAGATGCTAGAGGATCTAGTTCATGAGCATCAAAACCTGCAGAAAAATACACTAAATCAAAATGTTCATTTATCTTATCTATTATTTTAGCACTAAAAAGATCTTGAAATAATTTTGAGTCGCAGCCACTAGGTAAAGGGCAGTTAAATATATTCCCCAATCCAACCTCCTCCTCGCTTCCGGTGCCGGGATAAAATGGATATTGATGAGATGAGGCATAAAATATGTTAGGTTCGTTTTCAAAAATATGTTGGGTTCCATTCCCATGATGCACATCAAAATCTACAATTAAGATTTTATTAAATTTTTTGCTCTCAAGTGCGTATTTAGCTGAAATGGCAACATTATTAAAAACTCCAAAGCCCATAGCTTTACTAAATTCTGCATGGTGACCAGGAGGACGATGAGCACAAAAATAAACAGATTTTGTCTCATTTTTTTCAATAATTTTTCTTACAGGGTCTACGCTACCCCCTACTGCATAGAGGTAGCTATTTAAACTACTCGGACTCGCGATCGTATCTGGGTCAAAATAGGTATAGCCGGATTTTGGAATGCCATTAAAAATACCATCAACGTAGTTTTTATCATGTGTAAGCGAAATTAGCTCTTTTGATGCCAGTGAGGGTTTATAAAAATGATGATTTTTATACTCTTTATCTAATAAGTTTTTGACAGTTTTAATTCTTTCTACCGATTCAGGATGAGAACCCGTATCGTGGTTATAGTATTCGTCTGTATAATAAAAATTAATCATTTAGAATTCTTAAAATTGTGTTTCTTAGCCATCTATAGTTATCTAATTTAAATCTATCATAGTCCTTTAAAATATTGGATAGTTTATCGGTACCTTTTTTTACGTTCTCTAAATTACCATACCATTGTGAAATCATATGAGAATTAACTTCAGGATGGAACTGAAAACCATAAATATTTTTATTGATAATTTTATACGCATCTACTTCAAAAATCCTACCTTGGGCTAATACATTCATATTTTTATTATAGCAAATACCTTCGTTGTGAAACTGCAAAAAACTCATTTTTGATTTTTTAAAAAAGTTCTTTTCACAATTTAAAGATTGTCTATAGCCTACTTCAACTCTTTTATATCTATCTTTAATTATCCTAGATCCAAAAAATTTAGCAATAAGCTGTGCGCCAAGACAAATTCCAATAGTTGATTTATTCAATGCAAAGATTTTAGAAATAAATTTATATTCATCCTTAATAAACCTAGATTTACTATTTGCGCTCATTTTACCACCAAAAAGGATTATCAAATCAAAGTTATTAATCATTTTATTAGTGATTTTATTTAAATGTTTATAGCTAACGGTAGTTAAAAGAAAATTTTGATAGAGTATCCTAGATATATTCCCAATATCATTATATTTATGATGGGTGACCAATAGGACTTTTTTCATTTTTGGTAAAGTTTATCACTGTACCAAAAATTATTGCATATGAAAGCATTGATGAACCTCCATAGCTTATGAAAGGTAAGGTCATCCCAGTAGGGGGAATAAGATTGATAGCAGAACCTATATTAATAAAAGCTTGTATACATATTAAAAAACAAAGACTAAAAACCGTATTTGATAAAAATAAGTTTGAAAAATTATAGGAAGATCTTCTTGTTAATATAAAAAATAGAGGGTACAAAAATGCTACAAAAATTCCGAAAATTAGACCAAATTCCTCAATCAAAATAGCAAAAATAAAATCATTATGTGACTCAGGTATGGAGTATTTTAATTGACCCTCGCCTAAACCTACCCCAAATATACCACCACTTTGAATAGCATTTAAACTTCGAGAAACTTGAGAGTTTTCATTAAAGAGAAAGTTTTCAATTCTAATTTGAACATGGTCAAATAACGAGTATGCTAAAATAACTATGAGCATACCCAATAAAGATAATAAAAAAAATAATTTTAAATTTCTAAAGTAGAGGATTAAAATTAAAAAAAATGATGCAATATATACCAATAACGTTCCTATATCGGGTTGTAAAAGTAATAAAGCAACTACCAAACTCATTAATGTAACTGCACTAAATAAATATATTTTTTTTTGAGTTTTAATAAATAAATAACAAAACCATGATATAAAACAAATAAACGGTCCCTTTAAAATTTCAGATGGCTGTATTGAGATAATCTTTAAATTTATCCACCTAGTTGCACCTTTTATTTCATATCCTAAGATTGGAACAAAAATTAATAATATTACAAAAAAAATAGTGAGTATATTTAATGTCTTACGCAAATCATCTTTGGATATAAAAGTTAAAAAAATTAACAAGTTAATTGATATAATGATGTAAAGAATATGTTTGATTAATAAAATGCTTGGGTACTCAGATCCAATTAAAGAGTAAATGGCAAGTAGACCAATAAAAGATAAAATGGAAGGGACTACAAATAATCTCTTCGAAAGTGCATACCAGTTTAATCCTAATAACGATTGATCGTCTCTGAATAGTAAATTTTTCAAATTTTATGACTCTTTAGTAGTTGATTAAAATGACATCCTCTATCTGCATAATTTTTATAATGATCAAAAGACTCTCCGCCCGGTGAAAATAAAATAATTTCATAATTATGTTTTTTTATTGAAATGGAGATAAATTCGATAAGGTCATCTAATACGTTAAATAAGATATATTTAGAATTTTTAAGTATAATTAAATTGGAAATTTTTTCTGTATACCCTCCAAATATTAGCACAAGAGTATTTTTAACGGGCATAGGCAAAGGTTTACTTACTTTTGGGATACCACCTAAAATTAATATCTTATTTTTATTTTTAAGAAGATTGGTTTTGATAATTGCATTTTCGAGATTAGTACATTTGCTGTCATTATAAATTTTTAGGTTTTGTCTACTAATCACTAATTGATTTCTATAAGGAAGCTCTTTTAATAGCTTATCGTTATAGTTAATTTTTCTATCAAATTTTTTCATAAATACTCTAATTAATTTTTTATTATTAAAATTAATTGATTTTTTTGGATCTTTCTTATTAATAGTTAAATTGGGTATAGCAATGGCCTTAGGATGTTTTTTTTTATCAATATAACTTTTAGGGGCAAAGAAAACTCCTTCTTTAATTAAAAAAGAATAAATTTTTAATTTAGCATCAATATATTTTTTTAAAGTAGAATGATATTTAATATGGTCATTATATATATTCGTGATAATTGCATAATCTAATTTTAAATTTTGAATTTTATCTAGTTGATATGAGCTTAACTCAATAATTATAATTTCGGTTTTAGATAAAAAATTACTTAAATCTTTTTTTTCTAAAATGGTATTTCCGAAGTTACCAATTAATGCAGTATTATAGTATTTGGATAGAATTTGATGTAAGTAAGAACAGATTGTCGACTTTCCCTCTGTCCCTGTTATGCCAATAATTTTTTGATTTTTAATCTCTAAAGAGAGAAAATCTAGATCTATAATTATTTTTTTTTTAAATTTGTATAGAAAATGACTTTTATTTATTTTTATTGATGGCGAAACAATAAAATAGTCAATCGATGTTAATGACTTAATAACTTTATTGTAATTAATAAAGTTTTTATTTTTATTATTAAAAATCAGGTCGTCATAAATTTTAAAATTGTATTTTTTATTTATGAGGTACTGTTCAATTGATTTCCCTGATACTCCATAACCATAAATCAAAAATTTTGAATTTTTATTGATATTTAACAATTATCTTATCTTTAGCAGTGAGAGTGCAATTAAACAAAAAATAAAACTAATTATCCAAAATCTAATGACAATTTTTTGTTCATTTAAGCCTTTTTTTTCATAGTGATGGTGTAATGGGGCCATTAAAAAGACCCTCTTACCTTTAGAAATTTTAAAATAAGTTACTTGAATTAGAACCGATAATGTCTCGATAACAAATAGACCCCCTGCTACTGCCAAAACAAATTCTTGTTTCAACAAAATAGAAGATACCGCTAATGAAGCGCCAAGGGATTGAGAGCCCGTATCGCCCATAAATATTGATGCGGGGTTAGAATTAAACCATAGAAAGCCCAATAGAGCACCAATAGCTGCAGTGCAAAAAATAACTATTTCACCTGAGCCCGATATATAATTAACTAAAAGATAATCTGAGTAGTTTATATTACCAATAACATAAGCAAAGATTGCAAATGTCAAAAATACAAACACTAAAGGCATAGATACCAAACCATCTAAGCCATCAGTTAAGTTAGTTGCGTTTGTTGATCCAATAATAATAAATAAAATCAATGGAAAATAAAAAACACCAAGATTAATAGAGCTATTTTTTAAAAAAGGAATATTAAAATGTTCAATGTCTAGGTTTAGATTTAGAATAATGAAATATAGTACCACTGTAAAAATTAATTGAAGTGAAAATTTTATTTTTGATGAAATTCCTTTTCCAAGTTTTAATTTTTGATGATCATCGTAGTATCCAATAAAACCAAACATAATTAGTGTTAATATAAGAAGATAATTAAATTTAGAAAAATTAGATGTCCAAAGAATTGTACTTAGGATAATGGAAAACAAAATTAATACACCTCCAAGAGTTGGCGTTCCTTTTTTAGATAGGTGGCTGGATGGGCCATCACTCCTAATTGGTTGGCCCTGAGGATATAACCTAGACTGAACACTAATCCAATAATTCATAAAATTTAATACAATTAAAAATGAAGTTATTAAGGACAATCCAGATCGAAATGAAATATAGCCAAATAAATTAAATAAAAAGGTATGATCCTTTAGTGAAAAGAGCAAATCAGCTAACATTTTGAATTATCTTTTGTAAGTTATTAGAATTAGAGCCCATTACAAACATATTTTGACCATACTCAATTAACATAGAAGATTGAGAAATATAGGAATTTATATCTTTAAAAAATTTATAATTCGGGAATATCTTTTGAAACTTGTAAAACTCTTTACCAATAAATATAACTGAAATTAAATTAATAGACTTAACTAAATTTAAAATCTCTAAATGATATGAATCGGTTAAATCTCCCAGCTCCTTCATTGAACCAAGAATAAAAATCTTCTTTCGTAGTTTCCTATGATGAAATTCTAATATTTGTCTCTTTAAGGAATAAGGACTAGCATTATAGCTATGATCAAAAACTTTAATTTTTTTGCTATTAAATAAACCTTCTTTTATCAGACCCCTACCCTCTAATATAGCACTCTCGTAAAAAAAATTTTTATTTTTAAATTTTTTAATAAACATTTCTAAAAATAAAAAAGAACTTATAGCAATTTCAAGATATACCCCGTCTCTTTCTGAGTTTATTTCAAAAGATTTGTTATTATTTTTAAACTTAATTTTATAAAATTTTTTAAACTTTTTTGAATTATGAATTATTGATTTTATATTTATTTTTACAATATTTGATTTTTTTAAAATAAAAGAGGGTATTTTTTTAAAATCATAATGATAATTAATCATTCCCTTAATCAGTCTATTTGAGTTAAAAACTTGTAGTTTATTTCTAATTAGTTCGTCAAAGTTTTTAAAATTACCAATATGCGAATTTTCAATATTTGTTATTAGGGAATAATGAGGATTTAAAATATCAATCAATTTTTTCATTTCGTTTTTATTATTAATACCTAATTCAAAAATTGAAAACTTAGTATGGAGTTTCATATTCATAATTGAAAAACGCAATCCGAGAAGATTATTAAAATTTTTAAATGAACGATAAGTTAAATAGTTATTATTATTGAGGATATGAAAAAGATTTTCTTTTACTGTCGATTTTCCTACAGATCCTGTTACGGCAATTATTTTACCCTTATAAGATTGGATAAGAAATTTTACATATTTCTCAATAAAATTGAGTGTATCTTTGACAAAAAGAATATTTTCATTATCAATTTTTTTATTAATTATTAATAATTTTGCTTTTTTACTAATAGCCGCTTGATAATAGTCACTTCCGTCTTTTTTATCGCTTTTAATACCAATAAAAATATCATTCTCTCTTAGCAATCTCGTATCAAATATAACCCTACTTCCATAGGTATTTTTTAAGTATTCAAGGCGCTTAAATGTTTTGAGCATATTTTTTCACCTTTTCCAAATCATTGAATTTAATAACTTTGTTCTTATAAATTTGAGTTTGCTCGTGGCCCTTGCCGGCTATTATCAAAATACCTGATTTCTTATTTAGTAATTTTATACCAAATTTTATGGCTTGAGATCGTGAACTTATATCAATCCCATTCTTTGAGTTCTTCATTAACGTATTTCTAATTCTTGATGGATCTTCTGATCGAGGGTTGTCATCAGTAATAATCTGTAAATCAGTGTATTTCGATGCTATAGAGGCCATAGAAGATCTTTTAAATTTATCTCTATCTCCCCCGCAACCAAATATTATTATTTTATGAAATGTAAATTTAGATAAATTTCCTAATAGATTTTTAAAAGCGTATGGCGTGTGAGCATAATCAATAATTATAAAGGAATTTTTATTAAGTCTATATATTTCAGATCTTCCGGGAGGCAGTATTTTTTTATTTATCGTCTTAGGTATTTTATGTGTAACAAGCTTAAATAAAATTACGTTTGTTAATATATTCATAGAAACAAAATCACTAAAAGCTGTAAAAGAGAATTTTAAGTTATTATAGTTAAGTTGATAAGTAATATGATCTTTTTTTATAAGGTTTATTTGATTATCTTTTATAAAGTTCTGTTGGAAAATTATATTTTTTGAAATTGGATTTATTTTTTTAGTCAGGTGACTGTCTTGAACTAAAATTTTAGAATTTTCTTTTGCGTGCTTTTTTATCAAGTTTATTTTAGAATTATGATAATTTTGAATTGTTTTATGATAATCCAAGTGATCTGATTTTAAATTAGTTAAAACTAGATAGTCATATTGAATATTTCCAAGTCTTCCCTCACAAAAGCCAATACTAGATGCCTCAATAAAAGCATATTTTGCTTTTTGTTTAATTGAAAAATCTAGCATATCTAATATTTCTAAATAATGGGGTGTTGTATTATTTAAACTCTTAATTTTTTTAGCATTTAGAAAAAAACCAATTGTTCCAATATAACAAGAATTAAATTGGTTCAAATTCATTAACTTGTGACACCCATATGCAATGGAAGTTTTGCCATCAGTTCCCGTAACAAAGATTATTTTAATTTGATTAATTGGATAAAATTTATGGCTAATATCGATTAGCTCTTTTTCAGAGCTATAGTAAAAGTAATTAATTTTTTTATCTATTGCTAAATGTTTAAATTTTTTTTTACATAAAATAAATTTGCACTTTTTCTTAATTGCCTTCTTCTGATAATAAATAAACCTTTCATCTTTAGAGGTATTAATAAAATAAATCGATTTTAATGAAAGATCTTGCCAATTTGATTTAATTTTATAACCTTTTTTTTTTAGAAATTCTAAATTCATTAAATTAAGTATTACTAGTATTTAATATAGTTAAATCCAAATACATATAAATATTTCTTAAAATATTATAAAATGCATGCTTAACTGTATTCCCTGCCGTCATAAACGGCCCATAGGTCTCTCTAGGGTTTTGCATAAATGTAAACGATAAATATTTTGGATCATTGTAGGGAAAATAGCTAACATAAGTAACATTTTGAAAATAGCCTTTTTCATATTTCTTATCTGCGGTACCTGTTTTGCCAGCAATTAAAAAATTATTATAAAGTTCTTCATTTGACTCGTTTGCGTAAAATAATAATTTATTGAGAGTATTAGAAATATTATTAAATTTATTTTTTTTTATTTTATTATCTTTAAAAATATGTGCTTGGAAATCCATTCTTCCAGTTATAATTTTCCCATAGGCATTGATTAATTGTATAGGACTAACAGATAGCCCATATCCAAATGGCATATTATCACAATAAGATGACCTAAAAGGGTTCACTATAGGGTTGGCAGAGTACATTTCAAAACCAATATCAGTTGAGTTTAATAAACCTAAACTTTCAAAGTCCTTTTTAAATTCTTTTTGACAATCCAGCTTTCTTCTAATTAAAACAGCGCCCCTATTTGAAGATTGTTTTAAAATATCTTTAACTTGGTATGGAATTTTACTAGGAGAAAAATCTTTGACTAATTTATTGCCTATATAAACAGGTTGATCTACATCAAAGTATTCATTTAAATCCAATTTGTTATTATTTAACGCTGAATATACCGTAAATGGTTTAAATACTGATCCAAATTCAAATGTAAGATCTTTGAGGGGCAATAAAGACTCATCAAAATGGGTATCCGAATTATCTAAATAGACACTGCTAAGTATTGCTTCCTTGTCTAAATCGACGATGACACTTAGTGCATAGTCAGGATTTAAATTTTTGACGTCTTTGGAAAGTGACTCATGTACTAACTTTTGAATTTGAATATCAATACTGAGACTCATGTCCTCATCAAAGTTATTTACTTTGTTTTCAAGTAAAGAAATTCCTATTTGATCAATGTTTACTTGGCCAATAAAATTATTAAGTATTTCACTATATGGATATTTTCTAGATAAGATTTTTTCAAATTTAATATTCGATTTTCCGGTAAAGATACTTTTTTTAATTTCATCTAGAGGAGCATTTCTGTTTAGATAAGTGAATTTATCTTCATCTTGATAAATTGAAAAGTTATAATCAGAATATGCTAATACATTCCCATTTCTATCTAATATACTAGGTAACTTTTTTAATTCTGTGCTTTGAATTGTTATCTCTTTTTTAAAATCTTTTTCTAAAGTTAAAAGAAATAACTTTAGAAAAATTATTATAAAAAGGGAGAGAGTAGATATAAAAAAAAAAATATAAAGTTTTCTTGTTTGATCTATAAGTCTATAATCAGTTTCATTATTGACGCTGATCATAATTTACCTTAATTAAAGTAAAATCTTTAAGACCTTTTCGATCAAATTTTAAAATTTTTTTATTTGAAACAAAATTAAATTGATAGCTGTCTGATTGAAATTGATTGATTAATTTAGAAAGCTGTATTTCTCGTTTTAAAAAAATCTGATAACTATTAGAGTATTCATTTTTTAATTGATGAACTTGATCTTTTAAAAATTTGGTTTCATTTTTAAAACTAATGAAAACCATAATTAAAAAAAACAATAAAAGAAACTTGGATATATGGTTGGTCAATTTATAAACCTTCCCACTCGAAGCTTTGCAGATCTTGACCTAGGGTTATATTTGATTTCCTCTATTTGAGGTGTAATAGGTTTTTTAGTTAAAATTTCAAAAGCCCAATTATCACCGTTTTTAAATGAGCCGCCCTTAAGAAAAGAATTGTCTTTAAAGAAGTTTTTCACAATTCTATCCTCTAAACTGTGGAAGGAGATAATAGCTAAAAACCCTCCCTTTTGAATGTAATCATGAATTTTATTTAAAAATATTTTTAAATTAGCGAGTTCATTATTTGCTTCAATTCTAAGAGCTTGAAATGCTTGTGTAGCAAAGTGTATTTTTTTAGATTTGAAATTAACCTTACTATCTCGAAGAACTTCAATTAATTCAAAATTTGTATTTATTTTTTTTGTTTTTCTAGACTCAACTATATATTTTGCAAGTTTTTTTGATTGAAAAATTTCTCCAAATTCAAAAAAAACTTTGGAAAGGTCTTCTTCAGAATAGTTATTAATAATATTGAAGGCAGAATTTTCACTGTCCAAATAATTCATATTTAGATTTGCATCAGTTTTAAACGATATACCAATATCTACATTTTCTAGTTGATTTGATGAATACCCAAGATCTAATAAAATAAAATCAAATTTACATTGCTTAAAATTTTTATCATTTACCAAATCAATATCTTTAAAATTTATTTGGAAATAAAATAAATTAGTTAATTTTTTCTTTAAATTTTTTGCAATATCAATTGCATTTGGATCGCAATCTAAAGCAAAAACCTTATGATTTTTATTTAAAAATTGAAGAGTGTGTCCGCCTCCACCAAATGTGCAATCTAAAATATTTAAATTGCTTAAACCCTCTGTAAATTTTAAAATTTCATTTACCATGATTGGTTTATGTAAATTTTCGATCATTTAAACTTAGCCCTTGAAATATTTTTATGATTTTCACCTAGATTTTTATCCCAAATTTCAAAATGATTTCCTTTTCCAATAAAAATTATTTCTTTATTAATTTTAGAAAATTTTTGATGAAGATCTCGTAAGGTAATTCTCCCATCATTGTCTATAGTGATTTCCTCTAAATCTGAAAGTATGGCTGTTTTGAAATGATCATTTTTTTTGGAAAAAAAATCTTTTTCCTCAAAGCTTGAGATAAGAGTATGAATTTTCGATGAAAGATGTATTTCCAAACATGGGTACTTTAAACTTTTAAAAAGGTATACCTGTTCATTGGAATTTTTAATTGTAGATCTAAAACTGGAGGGTATCGAAACTCTATTTTTTGAGTCTATGGTTCCTAAAAATGAAGATAGAAATACGTTCATGGTATTTCATGGGATTATATGGGATTTTAGGGTAATAGTAAAATTAATTATGGGTAGCTATAAGCTGAGTTCTGTATTTTTATAAAAAAAAGCAGTCATTTATCTAGGCTATTCATTACTGAATAGCTCAAGCGATCAACCCAGGTCAACTGTAGAAATAGTTTTAACCTCTATTTGATCTTACTCGTGATAGGGTTTACATATCGCGATATTTTTTATAATACCCGGTGAGCTCTTACCTCGCCTTTTCACCCTTACCCGAAGGCGGTTTTTTTCTGCTGCACTTTCCCTAAGGTTTCCCTCGACGGATGTTATCCGTTATCACTTTCTACGCGAGCTCAGACTTTCCTCTTCAACTAAAGTTAAAGCGACTGCGAGCTACCCAACAAAATAATATATTTTTTATTTAAATATTAAATTATAAAAATCTTTTAAAAAAGCTTGATTTATTTCAGAATTAATTTTTTGTTTATTATAATTAAGTGATCTCTTTACAGCAATAATACAGTCATTTTTATAATTTTTAATATATGATTTATGAAATCCGTAATGATTTAACAAATTATCTATATTTTTACTTTTATTTATTTTCTTCTTATCTAAGATTTTATCTTTAGTTGCATCAAACTTACTAAAAAAAAATTTTTCCCCAGGATCTTTTTTTCTATTTGGAGCTATATCAGAATGAGTTAAAAAATTATTTTTTTTAATAAAAAAATTAATATTTAAAAAATTAAATAATTTTTTAAGTGAGGTATATTGTGATTGAGTAAAAGATTGGTATCCGAATTCATGCCCCCTATTTTCTAATTCAATACCAATAGATACATCGTTTAAATTTGAAATATTACGCCATTTAGATACACCGGCATGCCAAGCTTTTAAGCTAGGGCAAATTAGATTAAATATTCTGCCCTTTCTCGAAATTAAATAATGACAACTGACATCAGATTTCAAAGAGTTTA
>Ga0222713_10000792_pt1 | contig 35908 bp, 53 predicted proteins | sample C33_649DmetaG_FD_165061 | JGI IMG/M metagenome (GOLD analysis project Ga0222713, IMG submission 165061) | Estuarine water microbial communities from San Francisco Bay, California, United States - C33_649D | ecosystem: Environmental > Aquatic > Marine > Unclassified | place: USA: California... | reverse complement strand
GTATTACATAACTATTGAATACATAACTGTTAGTTGCAAAAGAAGATTAAATAGTTAGTAATAAATAGTTATTTAATAAGTGAAACACAATGCAAATAGTTAGTGTTACTACTTGATAACAAGTATGCAAGGTGTTGTTTTACTTGGTGTTGCTCGCACAATAAATAAATAAAAAATAAGCAGTAGCCAATAGTTATTTTTACTTGCTATCAAAAGTGCTATCAAACAATAGTTATTTTAATTATTTACGCGAAGATAGAACAATAAATACTTCTTTAAGAAACAAGTTGTAAATGTAATCGTGATAAATAAAAATCTTTTGGAACAAAATGCCCCCACCATTAAGTGAAAAACACGCAGGGAACCCCCAGGGCTCAGGCATGGTTGAGGGTCTGGAGGCTAGGCAGTAGCCCAAATGGGCCAAATGAGGCGGCATGACACAGGCCGTACCTCCCCTATCTAATATTTTTTTATCCAGTAAAAGCTAGGCAGTAGCCTTACCATTGTCCTTATGCCTAGCGACGAGTGGTACGCATCTCAAGTTGAGAACGATATGAATGACAGGTGGCACTGGACTCACCAAAGCAAAGGTAATAAAGAACATAAGGGTGAAAGTGCAGCTACGTGCCATGCTTGTTTTAAAATAGACCCAAGTGTAGTAGGGCACGCTGCTCCATATCAGGTAGACGAGGCTCGTAGCCATTTGTCTTCAGAGCAGTGGAAAGAAATGTTTGGTAAGTAATATGGCAGCCCAAGACAACCTATCTAAAGTTCAGCGTATCCAAGAGCTTCGTCGCTCAAACGCTGCTACAGCTGTTCCTTCAAAAAAGGTGTACAACCGTAAGAAGCTAAAGAAGGTTACAGTTGAGCGCTCAAGATAAGCTCTCTTATATCCAGTTCGGTAAAGAGCATGGGAAGTCATTTCGCATTGTGAAAACACCATCTGGCATGGCTACCCGTAACGGTAAGACAATCCCAGATGAACCAGGACGCATCTCCATAGTTACCCCTGAAAATGGCGAATCGTTCAACTGGCCTGCAGCAGATAAGAAGCAGGTTAAGATGATGAGAAAGAACTGGGGCAAGATTCAGAAGGACCCAAGGTCTAAGTACAAGATGGACCAGATTCGTAGGAGTATGAAGTGAGCGAGCAAAGTAGCCCACAAGCCAAGGCCTGGATATCAGGTGACCACAAGATTGAGTACTACCCTTGGTTCACCCCCGCTCATCCTCATTTTTACGTTTTAAAGCACAAGGACAGCGGTCAGTTGATGTCCAACATGACTTTAGGTCACGATGGCGAAGTGCTAGGACTTGAGACCCACCCAAAGCATCAGGGTCAGGGTCTAGCCACCAAGTTATGGAACATTGCCAATAAGAACTCTGACAACGCTGGCGTTAAGCCAAAGCACTCAGACTTGATGACACAGGCAGGCGAGAGCTGGGCTAAGAAGGTCGGTGGCGAGATGCCTGAGAGAATTGCTCGTTCCCGTGACACCTCTATGTTTGGCATGATTGACTTTAGCCGCCAATGAGTAAGAGTCAAGAGTTTGCCACAGGTCAAGGCCGTACATGTCCTACATGTGGTGCAGGACCTATGTCTCCTGTAGAAAACCGTAAGAGAGAGTTAGTTCGTACCGCTCCCCTTAAAGATGGTGGAAAACGTAAAAATCAATATAAGTACGGCCCTGTAACAAGTGTAAGCTGGTTTTGCCCAGAAGACTTTGGACATACAGTCACGGAGGAAAAATGACCTGCGAGCACGTCTATAAAAACGTAGGGGCGGCGTTATGTCCCAAGTGCGGGCGTCCAACTCACGAGATTAACTGGGCCGAAGTCAACGAAGCTCACGCAATATGGAAAGAGCAGAACAAAGACCTAAAAGTTCCCCCCGTTTGGTGGAGCATTTAACAAAACCGTAGTAGGCTCTGGGCCATGGAAAAGACATGGGAAATCAGAGAGAAAGAAATACGCGGTGAGATTGCTCAAGTAATTGAGCTTGCAATGGAAGACATGCTTCCACCAGTGGATGAAGTTGACCACGCTGTGTTTAGAGCACTTACCTGGGCCGCAGGCGTTGCACGAGGTGACGAATGAAAATCGGCGCATACACATTACGTAAGCCTTGGGTGAAGATGGTTGATATTGAATTCCCCGAAGAGGTGTACAGAGCAGTTCGTGCATCTATTGTTGATGACATGATTAATGAAGCTAAAGCCGATGCTAAGTACAACGTTGAGCTACTTCGCCATTACCGAGAAAAAGGCTAAGATGAGAGCAACAATCACACTAGCCAAAGGCGATGGCTGGGGTCTTGGCGTAATGTTCTACCCTAGCGAGTGGGCTATTACCTTCCACTTCCTCTGCTTCTACCTAAATATTGAAAAAGATTACCGATGAGTCCAACAGTACTTTGCTTTGATTGCGGAGGCACATACACTGTCCCATACGGAACACAAGAGATAACAAAACAATGTCCTAAATGTAAGGAAGAAGATGCAAGTAGTTAAGATATGGAAAAACTGTGTACTATGCGATGCCACCTATCGTGAAGACCAAGCCGCAGAACACATAAAATTGTGGCACTCAAAAAAGGAAGCAAACAATGGATGACAAATACAAGAAGCAATATGAGAAGCAAAAGCGTCAATCTCAATTCCATGAAAACCTTACAAACAAATGGGTAGAGCCAAAGAATCCTAAAGTTAAATGGGAGCACGAAAGAGCTAAGTTAAAACATCCAAAGCCAGACCCTGCTACTGTTGAGGCAGAGCTACGTTTGGAGGAAGAGTTGTGGGCGTCGTAGAGTTTGATTACCACGCCGCAATGACGGAAGGTCACTCATACAACGAATTAGTTGCACAGCGTCTTCGTAGTGAAGGTATTGGTTGCACCGTTCCAGAGTTAGAGCTTGTAACTAAGGATGAAGATATTCGCCGCCTAACTAAAGAAGAGAAAGACATCATCCTAGATAACGGTCTTATCCTTGAGGTAAAGAGTCGCAACTTGGGCTTTTCAGAAGACCCATCTGTATTCTGGCAATCTAACATCTATGTAGATACAGTCTCAGGTTATGAAGCCAAAGAGATAAAGCCATACGCATACGTGATGGTAAGCCAGAAGTCAGGCAATATGTTGGTTGTTCACTCCAACACTAAGGAACATTGGTTCAAGCACACAACGCAAGACCCCTATCGCAAGATAACAGAGACATTTTATAAAGTAGATAAGAAACACCTAACCACATGGACTTCCCTAATCAATGAGTTGAAAGGAATGTAATGCCTGTTGAAGAGAGCAGACTCTACGCAACAAATATTGATAAGGAAGATTTACTTTGGTTTGATGAAGCCAATTGCAAAGGAACAGATACAGATAGCTTCTTCATTGAGCGAGGAGAGGCTTATCCTCCAGAGTTAAAGCAAGTGTGTAACAGATGCTCCGTGAAAAAAGACTGTCTTAACTTTGCGCTCAAATACAACACTCTAGGGTTTTGGGGTGGCACATCCGAGATGGATAGACGCCAAATGACTGTTGCGAAGAAAATTAACGGCTCGGCGTTTAGGCCTCGTTAGGAAAGTCCTCTTCTAATTCGTCTTTGAGTCCGTGTGTGCGCTCAGCATGGCAATTTGCGCACACGAGCTCGCACTTGTCTATCTCTGCCTGGATGTTCTTAATGGAATACCCATTGCGCACCATGTCCGCAATATTTGAGACTTTTCCATCTACCACATGGTCAAATTGCATGACGTAAGGTGGATACGAGACGCCACAGTCCACACAAGGGTTTACGCCCTTCACTTCGTCCACGTAAGCTTTATTACGCTTTCTAATAAGGCGATTATTCTGAGCTGTCCTTAATTGGATAGCCGCTGCGTTTTTAACGTAGTGCCTACGTACCGCTTCTCTTTGCTTGACTTTATCCTTAAATGGCATAGCAGACACCTTACACTATGAACATGGTCTGTGTTAAATGTGAGCACGAAATGGATATGGGTGTCTGCAAGGTAGATACCTGTAAATGCATCTGTGCCTGGAAGGTGGACGAGTGACTGTTAAAGTTTACGGACCTTATGAAGATAAGTCCAAGGGTGGTCGCAAGAAGATGACCATCTACAACACAAAGACCAAGAAGTTTAAGTCTACTAACGCGGCTCGTTATGAAAAGGAAAAAGAACTAGGGCGCAAACTCCGTAAGGACGAGCACGTTGACCACAAGGACAACAACAAGCACAATGATGGCAAGAAAAACTTACAAGTCATGAAAGCAAGCGATAATATCGGTAAAGGCAATAAGCACAGGAAGAAGAAATAATGCCAAGTGTTGCTATAAAGAACCCATGCTGGAAAGGGTACGTCCAGGTAGGTATGAAGATGAAGAACGGCAAAAAAGTGCCTAATTGCGTTCCAGAAGGTTCTGGAAAAAAGAAAGTCGCTAAACCAACTACTAAGAAAGCAGAGAAAAAATAATGTGCGCAACTTGTGGATGCATGGGAAAGAAGTCAACTAAGAAGTCAACTAAGAAGTCAGCTAAGAAGCTATCTCCAAAGCAATCTAAGATTGCAGGAGCAGCAAAGCCAACTAACAAGATTACTGGCGATGACTTTAAGGCATTGAAAGCTAAAAAGAAGAAGTAACTTTTAAACTACGAAAGGCAAACCAAATGGCAGCATTAGGTACAGCAGCAGCAATGATTGAGATTGCTCGCAAAGAAGTTGGGATTATTGAAGGTCCAAAGGATAACGAGACAAAGTACGGAAAGTTTACAGGCGCTAACTTCCTACCATGGTGTGGAAGCTTCTGTATGTGGGTAGCTCACGAAGCGGGTGTAAAGATTCCTAATACTGTATCTACAGTTGCAGGTGCAGCAGCATTTAAGAAGATGGGCACATGGTTTGAAGCCGATTGCGGTCAAACCCCACAACCAGGAGACATCCTTTACTTTGATTTCCCTGGAGACGGTGTCAACCGAATTTCTCACGTAGGTATCTGCTCAGGCATTATTGCCGACGGAGTTGTAGCAACCATTGAAGGAAACACCTCTGGAAAGAAGAAAGGTGACCAGCGCAATGGCGGCGAGGTGTGCGAGCAGGTTCGTGCATACAAGCCAAACAAGAAGAAGGTTTTAGTCTCTATCGTAGGTTGGGGCCGCCCTAACTACAAGGGTAACGAGGTCCAAGCTGAAGTACCCGCAGCAGAGGCTCCAGCGTTCCCAGGAACGATTAAGCCAGGCGATAAGGGTGATGGCGTCAAGGTAGTACAAGAGGCCCTAGGACTGCGTGCAGACGGCGTATACGGACCAGCCACAAAGAAGGCTGTAGTAGCTTTTCAGGACAATCATGACCTAATTGACTCAAATGGCGTAGTTGGCCCAAAGACTTGGGCAGAACTGGTCAAACTCCTCTAATCGGACATTGAACTAAAGAGCCCCTCTAGATGCTATTCTAGGGGGGTTCTTCTATGAAGGGGTGGTCATGACAACTATCGTCGCAGTTCAATACAAAGATAAGTGCGTTATCGCTGCCGATAATCAAGTAACTGGTGATGGTGGTCGTCGCTACAACCATCCAGATATGAAGAAGATAGCAAAACGTGGTTCTTTCTTAATTGCAGGAAGTGGTGAGGTTCAACCTTGCGACGTTGTTCAGCACATGTGGAATCCACCAAAGTTAAGCCTAAAAGACTCAGATGACATTTATCATTTTATGATTACCAAAGCCATGCCTTCTCTTCGTAAATGCTTGGTAGACAACGGGTACGACTTCAACGAGGGCAAAGAAAACGGTAAATCAAGTGAAGGCCGTTTTAACTTCCTTATGGCTGTTTCTGGAGAAGTATTTGATATTGCCGATGATTTGTCGGTTTGTAGGTCTGCAGATGGTATCTACGGAGTTGGCTCTGGCTCCGACTATGCGATTGGAGCTTTACATGCAGGAGCAAAGCCTCAAAAGGCAATAGAAATTGCAGCTAAGCTAGATGTAAACACCTCTGGACCAATCCAGGTTGTTGAGCAGTTTAAGTAATCTGCTAGGGTAAGGGCATGGACGAAATACACTACAAGTCAAAGTCTCAAATGAAACGACTTGAAAGGCAACTAGAACACGATGCTTTTCTTAGGCAACGAAAAGAAAAAGAAATTACCGATAGATGGGAACAAGCCCAACTAAAAGCTGCAACTATGCAATCTGTCCTTGACTATATGATTGAGCAGTTTAACGCTCACAAGGATGAGCTTTCAGAGGACATAGTAGAAAAGACTGCTGAACAAATAGGTCTCCGCTCTTCTGAAATCAAAGACTTCCTAATGTCAGAAAAAGAAATCGCTAGAAAAGCACTAGAAGAGTACAACAAAACAGTAAACTACATACCAGAGGAGAAAAACGGATGAGGAATCTAATGTCAACGCTAAAAAATGTTTTGATGCGCATTGTTGCGGTTTTTGCAGCTAGCGGTCTTGCAGTGATTGGTGCTGGTGCCGTTGCAGGTATTCCAGTAGCAAAAGCAGTATTGGTTGCTGGTTTGACTGCTGTAGCAGCAGTTGTTGAAAAACTTGCTCGTGCATTTATGGATGATGGAAAGTTAACTCTTGATGAAATCAACGCTGCATTTGCAACCGTTGACAAAGGAGCAAAGACAGTTGCAGACGTAGAAGTTGAAACTCGTCAAGCAGCAGACAAGGCAACTAAGTTTGGTGGCCTTGTAACTACAGCAGCCGTTGTTGAAGAGAACACTAACTAACCGCCAGTCTTGTAAAACCCTGAGCCTTTGAACTGAAGGCCAAAAGAAGTAAACACTCGTTGAAGAGCGTAGCCGCAAGCGTCGCAGAAGTATTCAGGTTCTGCATCGTGGATGCTACGCTCTTTTTCGTAGTCTTTATCGCATTGGATACAAGAGTATTCATACTTAGGCATTATTGTTCTCCAGGTGTTTTTCTTCGCACATTCGTGCTAAATCGGGTACTACATATCGTTTACTGCAGAGAGCACAAGTGTAACGTGCCAGGAACTCTTTAGACTCCATTGTCGTATTATGCCCTTACTTATTCTGAGAAAGAGGTAAACTAAATACATGCTATCAAATGAAGAGTTTAAAGGGTCAATGCCTCAAACTGCTAAGTTTGAAGGACCAAAACCTATTACACCAAAACCAACTCAAGATAGTTTTGCTGGAGCTACTGCAAGTAAGCCACCAAGCCCAGGGTTTAGCAATTGATAGACACAGCCAACGCTCAACGAGAGTTGACCGCAGAAGACCGTTGTGACAGGTGTGCTGCACGAGCAATGGTTCGTGCAACTCTTGTAAGTGGAGAACTGTACTTTTGTGGTCATCACGCACGAGAAACTGGTTACACACTTGTACAGAAATCTGTACAGATTTATGACCCAGAAGGATTGTTTATTTATGCAGACAGATAATCCAATGACAATGGTTGACTACTACAAGCTGTGGCAACCAATTTCTGGTCAGCAATTTGGTGGGTTAGGAATGTACGGCGCTGTAAAACAAGATGTTGGCGCTTACAACAAAGAGAATTTGGATAAAACATCATGAGCAATCTAAGTCATCAATTTGATGGTGCAATTGAAGCCTACGAAGACTCACAGCGTCGTCGTTTTGCTCGCAAAAAAGGGGTATCTGGTTTTATTGGTAACGGATACTGGTGGGGGTCATATCCATACGTAACTGGTACGCAGATTGCAGGAGACCTTCTTCGTACACACTCTGACCCATACGTTAATCCAGTACAAAATTTAGACCAACACACAGGTGAAACCGCAGGAGATGCTAATGGCATGGGTGATGGTGGAACTGCTGCTGGTTACGTTGGTGGACTTGGTTCTTAAAATGGAGCCACAGTTAAACAGGAAAGTTTTAAAAGTAAATAACCGCAAAGGTGTTGCGCAAAAGTTTGTGTCAGTTGAACCAACAGTTAAGTCAGAAACACGTGCCTCTATATTTTCATGGGCAAGCAGAGGACGCGGAGTTCAAGGAGAGTCAGTAAATTCTTCTGGAGATGTTGGCTCAAAACAAATTTCTAATAAACTAAGAAAACCGATGTAACTTCTGCTTTAATAAGCAAAGAGGGTCTTATTAACTTTTGAGGGGTTAATGAAAAAACTGCGAACATTCGCAGCACTATTTGTATTTATATCTGCGGCACTTTTACCCGCAGTACTCGTCACACCATCACATGCTGAGACTTTACAAGAGTACAACGCAAGAGTTGCTGCAGCGACTCAAGAAGTTAACGCTGCTCAAGCAGCTGTTAATCTTGCGCAATCAAATTATGATACTCAATTAATTCCTGATACTTCAACAGCTACATCTGCTTCAGGTTTAACTGCCAAAGTTTATAACAACACCATCAGCATGACGCCCAATGAAGAGAACCTTTGTCTCACAACAACCGTTTCTCAAATTTACTTTCAATGGGGCAGCGGCGGAGTTTTAGGATGTAATGCCGATAACGTAACTGTTCACTTCTATGGAACTATTACGGTGCCCACTACAGCGGTTTACCAGTTTAGAACTTTTGCTGACGATGGTTTCTACATGACCATTAACGGTCAGGTAGTTATCAACGAGTGGGTGGACAAAGGCTGTCACGGAAATATGGGGCCAGGTATCCAGCTCACTGCTGGAACCGCATACACTCTAGATGCGTGGTTTTATGAAAATGGCGGTGGAGCATGTGCTCTTCTTTATTACTATAGCGAGGGGAACTACTCAGCAGTTCCAGCTTCCTGGTTTGGGCAATCTACTGTAACGATGATTCGCAACCCTGCTTTACTTGCAGTGCTTCAAGCTGCTCAGCAAAGACTGGCAAACGCACAAGCAGCTCTTGCAGCAATTCAACCTTATGTTCCTCCAGTTTTAAATCCTCCTACAAATTTAATCGCAACAATTTCAAATGGAGTTGTAACACTTGATTGGGATGCACCTACAGGAGAAATTGCCCCAGAACGTTATGCAATTTTCTTTAGTAATGGAACTTCCGCTGGTTGGGGAATTGCAACAGGCAATGTTGGAGACTCAAATGCTCTTAACACAGTGATTACAATTGGACAAGAAGTCTTTGCTGGTAGCGGTGGGTTAGATTCCACATACCAGTTCTCTATTCGTTCCGACAATGACACTCAACATATTTATTCTGTGCAGTCTAACGTTGTGTCAGTTCTTGTTCCAAACATGGCTCGTATTGCAGCCGAACAAGCAGCTGCTGCTGCAGCAGAGGCCGCACGAATTGCTGCAGAGCAAGCAGCCGCTGCAGAATCTGCAAGAATTGCTGCAGAGCAAGCAGCCGCTGCAGAAGCTGCAAGACAAGCAGCACTTGCAGCAGAAGCAGCAAGAGTTGCAGCCGAACAAGCAGCAGCAGAAGCAGCAAGAATTGCTGCTGAACAAGCTGCTGCAGCAGAAGCAGCAAGAATTGCAGCAGCAGCAGAGCAAGCACGACTTGCCGCAATAGCTGCAGAAAAAGCAAGACTTGAAAAAGAAGCAGCAGAAAAACTTGCAGCAGAACAAGAAGCAGCAAGACTTGCAGCAGAAGCTGCAGCAAAGAAAGCGGAAGAAGAGAGATTAGCTGCAGAGGCAGCAGCAGCTAAAGCAGAAGCAGACAGAATTGCAGCAGAGAAAGCTGCAGCAGAAGCAGAAGCAGCAAGATTAGCTGCAGAAGCAGAGGCTAAAGCACAAGCAGAGGCTGCAGCTAAAGCTGAAGCTGAGAGAATAGCTGCAGAGGAAGCCGCTGCCAAAGCAGAAGCAGACAGAATTGCAGCAGAGGAAGCAGCAAAGAAAGCTGAAGAAGAGAGATTAGCTGCAGAAGCAGAGGCTGCAGCAAAAGCAGAGGAAGCAAGACTTGCAGAAGAAGCTGCAGCAAAAGCAGAAGCAGAACGGTTAGCTGCCGAAGAAGAAGCAAAGGCGCAAGCAGAAGCTGATGCTAAAGCTGAAGCTGAAGCAAAAGCACAAGAGGAAGCAAATGCAAAAGCTGAAGCAGAAAAACTTGCTGCAGAAGAAGCAGCTAAAAAAGCTGAAGAAGAAGCGCTGAAGAAAGCTGCTGAAGAAGGTAAACTAACTGAAGAACAAAAAACGGTTATTGCAACTGCGCTTATTGCGTCTGTTGCTCCTGGCGAAGCATTATCTGCAGAAGCTGTAAAAGAAGCAGGACTTGAATACAAAGACTTACCAGCAGAAACACCCGTTGATGTGCGTACCGACGAAAACGGTAACGCAGTTATCATTACTGCAGAGGTTGCTGCACAAGTTGAGTTACTAGAAAACCCTGGAGAACTATTGGCAACAGCTCTGACTGACCCAGGAGCAGCTTTAGCAGCTCTTGGAAGTGTTGGTGCAGATATGTCACCAGAAGAACGTGAAGAAGCAGAAAAGATGGTTGTAGCAACAGTTGTTGCTGCAGGTGCTGCTATGAACGCAGCAACAGTTGCAGCTGCGAGTGCTGCAACAACAACTGGTGGAAGTTCTACTGGTGGTGGAGGAAACTCTGGTGGTGGAGGCCCATCAGGTGAAAGTAAAGGCGTTAGGAGACGCAAGCCATGAAGGTAATTAAGGACATGATTGACCAACTATGGACACTACTTGGAATGTTTATTGCATGGGTAGTTCTTGATGGTTCAGCAAAAACAGTTGTTGGATACGCAATTATGGGAACAATTGTTGCTTGGGTAATTACGTATCCACTGCGTAATCGTGACGAATAAGACACTATTACTTCTGAGGCGGGCACCTCGTTAGGAGAAACATGGATATCAACACACTTAAAGCTGCAGGAGCTACTTGGCTTCGTGCATCACTTGCAGCTGTTGCTGCTCTTTACATGAGCGGTGTTACAGACCCAAAGACTCTATGCAATGCTTTCATTGCAGGTTTGCTTGGACCAGCAGCAAAGTTTGTAAACCCAAAAGACCCATCATACGGCTTCGGCTCAAAGTAACACTTTAAGGAGTAGCACCAGTGACTAATACCTTTGCAACTATCGGCGTTGTCGCTGGTGCTCTCATTAGCTTGGGAGTTTTGCTAAACCCTTTACGTAAAAAAGTAAAGCGTTGGGCTCAATGGATGGAACGTTTTATGCGTGATTGGGAGGGTGAAGAAGCCGCTCCTGGTCGTGATGCTGTTCCAGGAGTGATGGAGCGCATGAATCGTATGGATGGTGAATTAAGCCAGAACGGTGGATTTACAACAGTAAAGGACCGTGTAGACCGTCTCTATGAAAATCAAGCCTTGATTATGGACGCCTTTGTAGAGATGGGCGAACGTCTTATCTCAATTGAAAATTGTTTAACGAATACCCCAACAGAAGACGAGAAATAAGGGACGATTAGAGCATGGACTTGAGCAGATACAATGGGAATATTAGCCCTATCACAACTAAGCTCTCTGACAAATTAAGTGCTGCATCTTCACGAAGCATTACAACAGGTCAGATGGTTCTTCAACATGGAATGAACATGGAAGCAGCTCATCATCAAAATGAGTTAGCAAAAGATTACGCAACACACGCAGGAAACATACACTCTGCTTTATCTGCACAAGAGCACTCGCAAACATCAGCTCTTTCAGCGCAAGAGCACGGGCAGCGTTTAAAAGAAGATGCAGCCTCTCGTCGTCATGAGATTAAAAAGATTGTTCTTACACACAATAACGATTTACAAAAAGCCGCTGTTGAACATCACCTATCAACAGATAAACTTCGCACAGAGTCTGGGATAAGAGTTGCAGAAGCAAACAACACCTCTGCAAACACAGTGAATGAAGCTCGTGTGGCTCATAGACATGCTGGAGATTTAATAAACAGAATTGCTGCAGCTGGACAAGGCGGAACTGCAGTTGATGTTTCTGGAAGTGGAGTTAAAGCAAAGTTTACTTTGAAGACCCCATCTACTCCTGCAACTAGCCCAACACCTACAGCTGCGCCACGACAGACTAAGTCGTTTGTTGGTATGCCTGGTAATCGTGCATCTGCACCAAAGGCTGTGTATGCAGCAGCAGCATCAGCGGGAGCACGACAACAAGCAGCAACTCCTAAAGGACCTCAACCAACTGTTAAGCGTGGACCTGGTGGTCGTATGGTTTCTCTTAAAGAAGCTACAACACCAGTTGCATCAACACCAGCAAAAAAAGCTCCTGCAAAGAAAGCAGCTCCTTCTAAAGGACAGCCAACAGTTACACGTGACCCTAAGACTGGTCGCATGGTAGGGATTAAGAAAAAATAATGACAACAAAAAAGAAAGCACACAAGAAAGCACATAAGACACCAGCATGGACTCGCAAAGAAGGAAAAAATCCTGAAGGTGGTCTTAACGCAAAAGGCCGAGCATCTGCTAAAGCACAGGGACATAACTTAAAGCCTCCTGTTTCAGCAGAACAAGCAAAAAAGTCACCTAAGTCTGCAGCACGACGCAAATCGTTTTGTGCAAGAATGGGCGGTATGCCTGGTCCTATGAAGGACGAAAAGGGAAGACCAACTAGAAAGGCACTCTCACTTCGCAAGTGGGATTGCTAATAAAGGAGTTTAAAGATGGCTACATGCGCTAACTGCGAAAACACTTCAGTGTGGATTTACGAGATTACACCTGCTCATACAATCCCTTACTGCTCAACACACTTGCCAAAGTTTCTTAACGACCAAAAAAATGCTGGGATGTTAAAGCGTTCTGAAGAAATGGTTCAGGATACATCTGATGCTTTTGAAGCGCTTTCATCAAAGCCTACAAAGAAGTCTGCAAAAAAAGCTGAAGTTGTAGAAGAAACTCCAGTTGTAGAAGAAGTTCCTGCAGAAGAAACTCCAGCAGAACCAACAGAGTAATGCCTGTAATTCGCAAGTTTGCGGTACAGGGTCATGCAATACCTTCAGTAGTCCATAGCCCTAGAGGACCATTTCCACCAGAGGTACTCGCTGAACCAGAAATGACTATTGAGTCACGTGACGCTGATTCTCTTCATGTAGGCTTAGATGATGTACGGTTTTTTAGGTGTCGTGATTGTTACGAGATTATGCTTGGTGAAGACCTTGATGAACACATCTGTGAGGAATAAACACTGACATTACGTCAATAGTCTTGGATACTATCTTTACGGTTCCCCTAAGCGCATGGGGAAATAACAACCTCTCTAGAGAAAGTAGAAATCATGGCAACAAATAACAACGGGAATCTTCTTGATTCCAATGGCGAAGTCGCAATTGACTTTGTATGGGGTAACTTTGCTCCACAGCCAAACGATGCTCGCACAACACGTTTAGATTTAACTAAAGGTGACCACATCAATCTTGAATCAGGTTGGAATGGTTTTCCGCAGTATTCACCAAACACAACAGGTTCTGACGTAGCAGGTCCAACTGATTACGTAAAGGTCCCTTCAGTTCTTGGTCTTACAACCGCTCTTGCTTCAGATGCAATGTCAGACGCTGGTCTAACACCTACAACTGCAGCAGGTGCAACTAACACTGCTACACAGCCAACACGTATTAACGTAACTGCAACTACTGCAGCAACTGTTTACGTATCAGGCGGAACAGGTACATGGCCTGTTGGTACAAAGGTAACTATTGCTTCAGGTACAGGCATCCCAACAGCACTTGTTGGCACATGGTCTGTAACTGGTGGTAGTGGAAGCACACTTGTTATCTCAGGTACAGGTTGGACTGTTGCAGATACAGGTTCTATTACACCTGGTACAGCTCTTAAAGGTGCAGCTGGAACAATCAAGACACAGTCAATCGCAGCAAATGCAGCAACAACTGCAGTTGGTGCAGCAGTAACTATTACTCCTTGGGCATAAGTAAGTAGTTAATATGGTACGTCCTGTAGGCGGTCGCAGCTCTTCTCGGAGGGCTGCGCCGTCTGCACAGGAAATGATGAATGCAATAGGCCGAGATATTTTCGGTGATGATTTTAAAGGCGGAGTAACAGCAGCCTCTAAAGGCGCTTTTAATAAAATCTCCGACATTATGTTTGACGACACTCAGTCAATGGATTACTACAATCCTACTGAGTATAACAATCTTGCTGGTGACCCAATGTCTATGGACACCATGTATAACGCCCAAGAAGGTTACTCTAGTAGACCATTTTATGAGGTCGTAGACTTAACGGGAGACTTAGTTGTTCCTGGAATGCAAGGCCCTCAAAACGAAGAAGACACTTCACCAGCAGATTTAACCTTAGTTCCTACCTCAACCACTAATCCAGCAAGACCTCGCACAGTTGCTGCTGGCTATGATGAGTACGAAGAAAAGCTAACTGTTGTTTTTCGTGATGGAACTTTCTATAACTATTATGAGGTTAGCGGAAGTGAGTGGGCTGCATTTAAAGCCAACCGTTCTAAAGGAGCGGTTATCTACCGCATGTTAGACTTTAAGCCACGTGGACCAGCAGACGTGTCAACTCTTGGCGCAAAAGCGCAGCAAGCGTTCTACCGATACAGTCGTGGAGCTCAAATCCACATGAAGGGCAAAGGCGCTGGTCAAACAAAAACTACATATAAAACCGTCTCTCAAAAAAATGCAGGTAAAAACCCATCTAAAGGTGGAAAAAACCCTAGAGGAAGATAATGCCAAAAGTACACAACATCGGACCAAAACATTTTGTACAACTAATTGACTTGCCTGTTATTTGGGGCAAAAAGTTTTTTGTTCGTGGATGGACTCAAGAAATTGAAGAGCCGTTTAGAACTTCCGAACCTATTTTAGTAAGATTACCCAAGTACAAAGCACTAGCCTTCGGCAAGTGGACTGGCTTTAAAACTGAAGAAGAAGCACTTAATTCGGCACTAGAAACACGGGAAGTAACATACGATGATTTTACGGAAGAAGCAGGATGGACAGCCCCAGACTCGGATAGAGAAGAGAGTCTCAAAGATATCAACTCCAGACTTGATTCTGTGGATGGAGCAGTCCATGTACACGATTGGCAAACATATTACAGAATGGCAGAAGAGTCACAATCAAGACCTTCTTGATGAAGTTGTTTTAGGAACAGAAGTGTTCCACGCAATCGCTAAGGAACTGAAGAAACGTGCGTAGTGTGTGCTATGATTTTCTTGCTTCACCTCTCTCCTGGTCTGGCGATGGCCCACAGCAATGTGGGTCTAGTCAATTAATGAGGAAAAATGCCTATTGATTATGATGACGAGAAGTTTGAGGAAATCAATCCTGAGTTTTATTTACAGGAAGATGAGCCAGAACAATCTGAGTTAGAAAAAGAAGAATCTCTTGATGAGCTTTCTCAGCAGTTCGTTGACAAACTAATTGACAAGATGATGGACTTTTTAAAAGTTCTTGTTGGTCATGACTTACACCCCTACCAAAAACCTTTAGCACGTCGCATTATGGAATCAGTCATAATTAATGATGCTGAAGAAATAACAGCACTTGCAGCACGTCAGTCAGGTAAGTCCGAGACGGTTGCAGACACAGTAGTTACTTTAATGATTCTTCTTCCACGTCTTGCAAAACTTTATCCAGAATTATTGGGCAAGTTTAAAGACGGTGTGTGGGTAGGTTTATTTGCGCCTACAGAAGGGCAGGCAGAAACCCTCTTTGGTCGTGCTGTTACTCGCCTTACCTCTGAGCGTGCATTAGAGATTTTAAACGACGTTGAGATTGACGATAAAGCAGCTCGTGTAGGTGGAGTTACACGTCAAATTAAACTAGCTAACTCTGGCTCTAGTATCACAATGATGACTGCTAACCCTCGTGCAAAAATTGAATCCAAGTCTTTCCATTTGATTGTAATTGACGAGTGTCAAGAAGCAGACGACTTTGTAGTTTCTAAGTCTATTGCTCCTATGCTTGCATACTACGCAGGAACAATGGTAAAAACAGGAACACCAACAACAAGTAAGAATAACTTTTATAAAGCAATTCAGTTAAACCGCAGACGTCAAACAACACGAGGCAACAGACAAAATCATTTCCAATGGGACTGGAAAGAAGTTATTAAGTACAACAAAAACTACGAACGCTCAATTAGAAAAGAAATGCTTCGTATTGGAGAAGACTCTGATGAGTTTCAAATGTCGTACAACTGTAAGTGGCTTCTTGAACGCGGAATGTTCATCACATCATCTAAAATGGATGAACTAGGTGACACATCTCAAGAGCTAGTAAAGTCATGGCACAAAACTCCGTGTGTTGTCGGCATTGACCCTGCACGTAAAACTGACTCAACAGTTGTGACTGTTGTATGGGTTGATTGGGATAGACCAGATGAGTTTGGTTACTTTGACCATCGCATTTTAAATTGGCTTGAACTACAGGGCGACGACTGGGAAGAACAGTACTTTCAAATCGTAAACTTTTTAGAGAACTACGACGTACTTGCAGTTGGCGTAGATGCTAACGGTGTGGGTGATGCAGTAGCTCAACGTTTAAAACTTCTCTTACCAAGAGCCGAAGTTATGTCATTGACTTCAAGTCCAAGTGAGCAGTCTAAGCGCTGGAAACATTTGCAGGCACTAATTCAAAGAGAAATGATTTCTTGGCCTGCCCACGCAAAGACCCGAAGGCTACGTACTTGGAAGCGGTTTTATCAGCAAATGACAGATGCTGAAGTGCAGTTTAAAGGCCCTAATTTTATGGTTGCTGCTCCAGATGAGAACTATGCGCACGACGATTTTGTTGACTCGCTGTCTATAGCCTGCTCTTTGACCCAAGACCTAGTAATGCCAGAAGTAGTTGCTTCTTCAAATCCTTTCTTTGGTTAACAACACAAGCAGCTTAAAAAGCGAGAGACTATTACCTGGAATGGCCTTCCATATATAACCTTAAGGAGTCTATCATGGGTATTTCCCCAGCACCACAGTTTCCAGAGCGTGCACCACATGTGTACGAAATGAAAGCAGCAGGAAACGCAACACGTCGTGGACCACTACGATTTGAAGAAGGAATCGCAACTGACACTGATGTGCCAAACGATTTCCAAAAAGGCATGATGCAGGGATACGTTCCTGCAGCAGGTCGTCCTAACCACAATGCAAACGTATTTGAGAAGCCAGCTGCAGAAACTCTTGCAGAGCGTGCTCACGTAGGTTCTGCATCATGGGTAGAAGCACCTACATTCTTAGGTGAGTTTGCACACGGAACATCTAACGACTACTCAGCTCAAGTTATTGAGACAAAGGTAGTTTCAGGCGGACGCTCACAGCGTCAATCCGCAACAGTCGTAAACGACTAATTTAGACAGACATCCGTATGCCCCCACAGTAATGTGGGGGCTATCGGGTTATCAAGAGGAGATGTAGTGGCTAGTAAACCAGCAAACATTAAGTTGTATCAGATGATTGTTGCACAGGCGAAGGCTAAGTACTCTAACTACCCAAACCCTGGAGCAAGTCACTGGGTTCATGAGCGCTACATTCAATCAGGCGGAAAATTTATTGAAACAAATGAACAGTCTCGCAGATTAGAAATGCAGAAGAAAAAGCATTCCCGTGATGTTAAGAAGAAGAGTGCTACAGTTACCGCTAAGAAAAAAGACTCTAAGAAAGATAAGAAGAAAGATAAGTAATGTCATTTCTTGATTTTTCTCCGCCATCGTATAGAGCCGCATCTAGCGATTTAACTATCTCTATTTCTCCACTGGGTTTAGTGGAATTAGCTGATGAAGAATTTGAAGTACACGGTCCCCGCCTAAACCGTTACTCACTAAACTGGGCGATGTACCTTGGTCATCACTGGGGTTACCGCCGTGAGTCTGGCGAAATGCAAATTGCGGTCAATTATTACCGAGCATTTAATGACTTTTTATCTCGCTTTGTATTTGGTAAGGGTGTTCACTTCCGTTCCCCTAAAGCAACAGAAGCAATTATTCCAGACCGTCTAGAACGAATTTGGGAAGTAGACAACGACAAAATGCGTGTCTTACTTGAGATGGGGCAACAAGGCGGAATTACAGGCGATTGTTTTGTAAAGATTGCATACGAAGAACCATGGGTAGATTCTGCAGGAGGACAGCACCCAGGTAAGGTTCGCATTCTTCCTCTTAACTCTTCTTTTGCATTTCCTGAGTTCCACCCACACGACCGTACACGCTTACTGCGTTTTAAGCAGAAGTATCGTTTCTGGGGAACATCACTAGAAGGTACTCGCCAAGTATTTACTTACACAGAAATCCTTACTGACGACACTATTGAAGAGTACATCAACGACGAATTAATTGACTCACGTCCTAACCCACTTGGTTTAGTTCCTATAGTTCATATTCCAAACATCCCAGTTTCTGGTTCACCTTGGGGTCTCCCAGACGCACACGACATCATCACCATCAACCGCGCTTACAACGAGATATCAACTGACATAGCAGACATCATTAACTATCACGCTTCCCCTGTGACAGTTATTGTTGGTGCTAAAGCTTCTAACTTAGAGAAAGGCGCTAAGAAGGTTTGGGGCGGTCTTCCAAAAGATGCTCAAGTCTTTAACCTAGAAGGTGGTGCACAAGGTATTGACGGAGCCTTGAAGTACCTAGAGCTTCTAAAGCGCTCAATGCACGAAATAATGAACATCCCAGAAACCGCACTGGGACAAGTTCAACCTATCTCTAACACTTCTGGTGTAGCTCTTTCTATTCAGTACCAGCCATTGATGAACCGTTACTCACAAAAGATTGCTCAGTACGGTATTGGTATTGAAAAGATTAATGAACTTGCTCTGCGCACTCTTGCTCTAAAAGAGCCAATGCAGTTTATGTACAACCCAGAAGAAGATGGCCCTATTAAAGAAGGCCAATTAACACAGCTTGATTTTGCAGACCCTATTACATATAAGAATTACGTCCAGTTCCCTCAGCCTCTTCCTTTGGATAAACTGATTGTTTTGAATGAGATTCAGACCAAGATTGGTATGGGACTTGAGTCTAAAGAAGGTGCTTTGCGTACTCTTGGCGAAGAGTTCCCAGAAGAAAAGCTACAAGAGATTCGTCAAGAGCTTATTGCTGACGCAAGTGCCGATGGAGCGCTGCAGTTGGTAAAGATTCAGATTCAAAAAGCAATTATGGATATGACTGGCATGATGCCAGGCCCAGACGGAAACTCCGCTATACCTATGCAACCAACAGAGCTTGGTGATGGAGACATCATGGGAGACGGCATTGAAGGCCCTCAAACTGATGAAAGCGTCAACGACCCAATGCAGCAACAGATGGCTGGTATTGAAAAAAGCCAAGAGGCTGCTATTAGAGAAAAGCTTGTCACTGAAGCCTACGGAACCAAAATTCCTCAAAGGAGAACAGTAGACAAGTAATAAAAATAAATAGCAATATAACGAGATTTTTTATTCTAAATGGTATGAAATTATCTTGTTAAAACCCAATGTGATACGCCGCAAGGCATACGGACAACGACATAAGAAAAACAGGTGACCAATAATGGCCGATAATCAAGAAGTATTTGAGGATGCAACAGCAGCAGCAGTTGCAGCTCAAGAAGTGAGTGAACCAGTGGACCAGGTTTTTACTGCAGATGACCTTGCAAAGGCTCGTGCGCAGGAAAAGTCTAAGCTGTATCCTCAAATGGAAAAGATGGCTAAAGAACTTGAAGCTTTAAAGAAAGCGCAAGAAGAAGAAGCCGCACGTAAAGCTTCCCTAGAGAAGCAAGCACGTGAATTAGAAGAGAAAGCTAGAAAGTCTAAGGAAGAAGAAGAACTTTCTGCCAAGGAACTCCTCGCTAAGAAGGAGCAAGAATTTCAGGCTCAACTAGAGAATGAACGTCTTGAAAGAGAAAAAGCTTTTGCTCTTCTGCATAAGGAACAAGAACTCAACTACTTAACTAACTACCGTGCAACTCGTGTAGAGCAGGAACGTGACAACATTGTTCCTGAACTAATTGACCTTGTTAACGGTAATACGCAAGAGGAAATTGAGTCAAGTATCACGTTACTACGTGAGAAGTCACAAAGTATTTTGCAATCTGCTCAGGCAGCAATGCAATCTGCAAAGCAACAAATGGTAGGCGCACGAGTTACAGCGCCTGCATCAGGACCCCTGGATAATGATTCGGAACACAATTCGTATACACCTGATTCAATCAGGGACATGTCATTGGCAGATTATGCGAAACAAAGAGCCAAACTACTTGGCACTGCAGCCAGCAACCGTGGTCAGGGACTGTTCGGTTAATCCCCCACCAACCATCTAATGAAAGGACTTGACCTAAATGGCAAGTGCAATTACAGGCTCCTCGCAACTAGCGAGTGCTCCAACAGCTTACTCAGGTTCAAACTCATCTTTGAACCAAGCAATTCAAACAATCTGGTCAAAAGAAATTTTGTTCCAGGCAATGCCAATTCTTCGTTTTGAACAGTTTGCAGTTAAGAAGACTGAACTAGGAGTTGCTCCTGGTCTTCGTGTTAACTTCCTTCGTTACAAGAACTTCGCAGTAGACCCATCACCTCTTACTGAAGGTGTCCGTATGACAACCAACGCTCTCACAGCAGAGCAGATTGCAATCACAGTTGCAGAACACGGCTACGCAGTAGCAGTTTCTGAGCTACTTTTGAATGCATCATTTGATGACGTAATGGCTTCAGCTTCACGTCTTCTTGGTCGCCACATGGCACAGTACCTAGATGTACAGGCACGTAACACACTTTCTGCAGCAACTTCTGCAGTATTCGGTTACGACCGTTCAGGCATCACAGGCGGCGCTTTCACAAACTACGATGAAGGTACTCCTGCAACAGCAATCTCACAGCTTGATGGAAACCACAAGCTAACAACAGGCGCTATCAAGGATGCAGCTCTTACCCTTGCTGGTAAGAACATCCCACGCTTGGGTGAGACATACGTACAGTTCGTACACCCAAAGCAGTCTCGTGACCTTCGCTCTAACCCAGAGTTCATTGAAGTCACAAAGTACGCTGCTCCAGGTAACTTCATGCTTGGTGAAATCGGTCGTCTATACGACGTAGTCTTCATTGAGACAACACAGGTAAAGAAGCTTGCTGCTTCAGGTACCTACACAACATCAACACTCGTTGGCGCTCCAGCATCACAGACCGAAGTTCCAGTGCTTTCAAACACTGCACCAGGTCAAGGTGGAAACCCAACATCTGCAGACTACACAGCTGAAAAGGGTTACCTAACTTCAGCTACAGGTAACTCAGCTGATGTTTACGAGTCAATCATGATTGGTGACAACGCATTTGGTCACGCAATCAGCCTTCCAGTTGAACTACGCGATGGTGGCGTTCTTGACTTCGGTCGTGAGCACGCTCTTGCATGGTACGCAATCTGGGGTCTTGGTGTTATCACTGACCAGGCTATCGTCAAGGTTTACACAAACTAAGACTTGTTTTACCGATGTCTGGGGGCCCTACTCCTTCCTGGGCCCCCAGCCATCAACAATCAAAAAACTACTTTAGGAGAAATACACCGTGGCAAACACACCAACAAGTCCATTGGACGCAACAGGGCGTGCTGCAGAAACAGCAGCAAAGAAGAACGCAAAAGCATTACAAGACCGCAAAGATGAAATTTCAATTGCGGCACAGATTGAGGCAGAGAGTCTGGAAAAGAATGTCTTTGACCCAAAGAAACCAGACGCTCCACTTGTTCTAGATGAAATTGAGAATGTTGGAGTTACAACAGCGAATGACACAGTAGTCATCCGCACAATCACTGACATTGACGAGATGACTTACGGAGTTGGAAATCACTACAGCTTTAAAGCTGGTGTGAAGTACCGAGTACCAAGCCATCTTGCTAATTACCTAGAAGAGCTCGGATATATTTGGCGGCCTAACTAAGCCGTCAACAAGTAGTCCAACCTCAACTGGTTCCCGCCCTCCTCCCAGTTGGGGTTGGACCTTTTTTATCGGTGTATTTTTGAGATGATTACACCACACAGTTTTCGGAGGTTACGTGGCTACTCTTACAAGTTTGGCAAGCCGTTTACGGTCAGAGCTTGGTGACTTCCCTAAGTCTTTTGTTTTCCAAACAACGGCTGACGGAACATCCCGCCGTTACTTGATTCCTTACTCTCCTCTTGACGGATTGAACTTGATTGTGACCGTCAATGGCGTAGACGTGTCTACCTCTGTAGAAGTTGAAGAAGCAACTGGTTACATTATTTTTGATACCGCTCCAATTGCTGGTCGTCTTATTGTTGTTGCTGGAAATTATTACCGTTATTTTACAAGCGCTGAAATTGAGCAGTTTGTAACTACTGCGTTCCAACAGCACACAACTAACCATACAGACGCTTATGGTCGTTCAATTTCTTTAACTACTTTGTCTACTCTAGAAGAGTACCCAGTTATTGTTTGGGCATCTACGCTAGCTCTATACACTCTAGCAACAGATGCTTCATTTGACATTGACATTACTGCTCCTGATGGAGTGCAGATTCCTCGCTCAGAACGTTACCGTCAGCTAATGCAAATGATTGAAGTTCGTAAGAATCAATACAAAGAGCTTTGTTCACAGCTTGGTATTGGACTTTACAAGATTGACGTCTTTACTTTGCGACGAATTTCAAAGACAACAAACCATTATGTACCAGTGTTTGTTCCACAAGAGATAGACAACAAAGAGCCACAGTCTCGTGTATACCTACCAATTCCTACCTATGGCGCTGTTGCAAAACCTACTACAGCATTTATTCAAGACCTATACGTATATGCTGGAGATGCATTCACCTTCCAGATTCAGTTTAATTTTGAAATTGATACTTACGTTGCTAAGTCAGAGATTCGTCCAGTTCAAAACAGCCCTATCTTATTAGCTACTTTCACCACATCTTTACCAGTAGTAGGTCCTTCTGATGGCTCAGGTCTTCGCACACTGCAACTAGACCTGTCTAGTGCGCAAACCTCTGGGCTTCCTGGAATCTGTTATTACGACGTACAACTAACTGATGCGGATGGAATAACCCACACATACGTTACTGGAAAAGTATTTGTAACCCCACAGGTGACAGAATGACCCAATACGTTCGTCCTGGTGAAACAACTGTCACAACAGCTGACGTAGTTTTAATTGATGCCCCAGTACCTGGAAGTATTGCTGGAGTAAATCAAATTGTAGTTGGGGGACCGCTTGCTCAAACTCTTGCGTATCATCATACCCAGAACACACCGTCTAATACTTGGGTCATAAATCACAACCTAAACTTCTTTCCTAACGTTACAGTTGCCGATTCCGCTGGCTCCTTGTGCGAAGGAGAGATTACGTACACAGACAACGACTCTTTGACAATCCACTTTTCAAGCTCGTTTAGCGGAAACGCATATTTGTCATAAGGAGACATGAATAATGGCACGTAAGTTTTTAACACCTATAGATTTAAACAAGAATGAGCTGCAGAATGCAGTTATTCAAAATCTTGCCAGTGCTCCATCGTCTCCTGTTCTAGGACAGATTTACTTTGACACAGCAGTTAACGAGCTTCTCAGCTGGAATGGTACTGCATGGCGTCAAGCAGACGGTTTTGCTACTGGCCTTCTTTCAGGTCGTCCTGCAGCTGCAACTGCTAACTCTGGAACTTTTTACTATGCAATTGATAACTACTTGCTCTACTACTCAAACGGTGGTTCTTGGCAGCAAGTAAGTAACTTTGGTACAGGTCTTTCATCTGCGGTCAGCATTACAGGAACATCTACAGATGGAACATCCACAAACTATGCACGTGCAGACCACACACACGCTGGTCCAGGATTTGGTAATGCAACTGGTACAACAACCTATGGTCTTTCAGCATCTAACGGTTCCGCATCTACAGTCTCTCGTTCAGACCATACACACGGAACACCGTCACTTTCTTCAAATGCTGCAACAAACATCACCGCTACAACTGCGGCAAATGGAACAGGTACAGCACCTGCTAAAGACGACCACGTTCACGGATTTACTCCTGGAAACTTCTCTGTATCTGCGTTTGCAGCTGCAGCAGCAGACGTAAACTTAAACTCACATAAGATTATCAACGTTGCTGCACCAACTGCAGACACAGATGCTGCAAACAAAGCATACGTAGATAGTGCGACTCAAGGACTGAATGTTCACGATAGCGTAAAGCTTGCTACAACAGCTAACCTTGTTGCTACTTACACTCCTGGCTCTGCTGGAGCTGACGGTGGAACAGGTGTTGGAGCAACTCTCACAATTACAGCTACTGGTCCTCTAACAATTGACGGAGTTGTAGCAGCACTTAATGACCGTATCTTGGTTAAGAACCAAACTACACAACTTCAAAATGGTCTTTACTATGTTTCTACTGCTGGTACAACTGGTGTTTCTGCAGTCCTTACCCGTACTCTTGATGGCGATAACAGTGTTGCTGGAGACATTACTCCTGGTGATTTTGTATACGTAGTAGCAGGTGGTCAGGCATCAACTGGTTGGGTACAGTCAAATCAAGGAACTGCAACTTCACCTGCTAACGGCATTAAGATTGGTACAGATGCAATTGCATTTACCCAGTTCTCTGGTGCAGGCGCTTACACAGGTGGAAACGGTTTAACTCAAACTGGAACTACTTTTGATGTAGGTGCTGGTCTAGGTATTCTTTCTAACGCCAATGACGTAGCCATTGACACGGATGTAGTAGTTCGCAAATATGCTCAGGCTATTGGTGATGGAACTGCTACCTCAATTACTGTTACACACAACCTTAATACCCGTGATGTGACTGTAGGTGTATACTCAGCGACCTCCACATACGATGAGGTTAACTGCGATGTACAACACACCAGCGTCAACACAGTCACTTTACTATTCTCAGTTGCGCCTACTTCAGGTCAATATCGGGTTGTAGTACACGGATAACGCATGAGCCGAAAAAGTTTAACGCCGTTAAACGTATTGGCGTCAGCGTCAGCGCCTAGCACCCCTACGCTTCGTGCTGGTGACCTTTACTTTAACACGACCAATAACACTCTCTACAGCTACACAGGTTCTGTTTGGACTGCTGCTGGTGGAGCTTCTGCAAACGTTCAGTACGGTCTATTTGCCTCTCGTCCAACCGCAGGAAGTGCTGGGCGTGTTTATGTAGCCACAGACACTTACAGTCTTATTGGCAACGTTGGGTTTATGTACCTTGATAATGGTACAGACTGGCAAAAAATAGGTCTTCTTCCACAGGACATTTATGACTCTATTAACGGTGCGGTTGGTTATGCACTTGGAGTAGACGCAGCAAATCACACAGCAGCACTTGCCTATACAGACACAAAAATTGCTAATGAAGTTCTTGACCGTAACGTAAACATTGCAAACGCTAAGAACGAAGCTGTAGGTATCTCACAAACTTATACCGACACACGTGAAGCTGCGGAAATAGTGGCTCGTAACGCAGCTATTGCAACGAGTTTAACAACAGCAAACGCTTACACAGATACTCGTGAAGCTGCTGAGATAGCGGCACGCAATACAGCTATCTCCACTCACAACTCTGATACCACTGATGTGCACGGAATTGCAGACACTGCTGCTCTTGCAACTAAAGCCTACTCTGATTCTGCAATTGCAACAGAAGTCACAAATCGCAACACTGCTATCTCATCTGCTATTGCTACAGAGGTTACTGACCGTAACACAGCTATCAGCACTTCAGTCAGCACAGCAATTGCTACTGAGGTTACTGACCGTAATACGGCTATTGCTTCTGCAATATCCACAGAAGTTACAAACCGTAACTCTGCTATTGCTGCTAATTCTGTTACGGACAAAGCTTATACAGATACAAAGATTGCAACGGAAGTAACAGATAGAAATACTGCTATTGGAGTTGAAACAACTAACCGTACTACTGCTATTGCATCTGCAATAGCAACTGAGGTTACCGATAGAAACACCGCTATTGCTGCAGAAGCTGCTCTTCGTATTTCTGGAGATTCATCAACCTTAACAAGTGCCAATACATACACAGATGGCAAATTTACTGCTTTAACTTCTTCTGCTGTTCCAGAGGGAACTAATCTTTACTACACACAAGAGCGTGTCCAGGATGAGATTAACAACACTCTTGTAGCTAGCACTGGCCTTACTGGTACATATAACGACTCTGCTGGAACTTACACCCTTGCAATAAGCTCAGAAGTAGCCACACTTACTGGTACTCAAACTCTTACAAATAAAACGTTAACTAACCCTTATATAAACGACACAGTTGTTGTTACAGCTACCTCAACTGAAATAAATAAGCTCACAGGATTAACAGCTACAACCGCAGAGCTTAACAAGCTTGCTGGAGCAACGGTCACCACTACACAGTTAAACTATGTAACAGGCGTAACGTCAGGCATTCAAAGCCAGCTAAATAGCAAGTCAGACACCTCTCACACTCACGCTTACCAAGCATCAAGCAATGAACTCACAGCGATTGCTGCTTTAACTGGTACTGGGTTTGTTAAGCGCACTGGTGTTAATACCTATGCTATTGATACTAACTCCTATGCTGCAGCAACTTCTCCTACTCTTAACACTTCTATTGTTTCTGGAACAACCTCCTTTAACTTGCTCAACAGCGTTGCAACTACAATAAACTTTGCTGGAGCTGCAACCACACTTAATCTAGGCTCTAACGACTCCACCTCTATTACAACTCTTAATGCGCCAACTGTTAAGGGTAACTTAAGCTATGTTGACCTTTACAACACAGGCGCAACAACTGTTAGCTTTGCTGGAGCTTCAACAACACTGAACATTGGTGGAACTCCAACAGGAGCAATCACGCATAACTACTCTGCTAACGTAACAGCAAGTGGTTTAACAAAGACAATCAATCTTGGAACTGGTGGAGCATTTGGCTCTATTACAAATGTAAACATTGGTTCATCAACTAGCGGTGCTACAGGCGCCTTGAGTATAAATCTTCCTACAACGTTTAACAGCACCGTAGTTGTTCCGTACCCAACACAGAACAACCAAGCAGCTAACAAGCAGTACGTAGATAACATTGCATCTGGTATCACTATTAAGAACCAGACTATCTACACAACTACAGCAAACCTAAGCGCGACATACACCGCAGGAACTTCTGACTCCACTGGCGGCCTTGGTGTAGGTGCAACTCTTACTGCCTCTGTAAACGGAGCTTTGATTCTGGATGGCGTAGGAGTCACTGCTGGTCAGCGTATTTTGGTTAAGAATCAAACAGATGCTCGTCAAAACGGTATTTATGTTGCAACAAACCCAGGTGATGGTGATACTCAGTTTGTTCTTACACGTGCTACAGACTTTAACGGTAACTTAACTGCAGGAACTATTAAGCCAGGTAACTATGTATTCGTTACTTCTGGTACTTACCTTGCTAACTCTTCTTGGATTGTTTCAAACTCTGGAACCTCTACCGTAACTAGCGGTGCTATTAAGGTTGGAACAGACAACATTGACTTTGCTCAGTACTCAGGTGTTCCTCTAAATATTGCGACCTTGGGTTATGTAACAATCGGTACTTGGGCAGCAACCCCAATTGCTGAGCCTTACATCTCTACAGCTATTGCTCGTACAAACAACCCAACATTTACTGGGCACGTAAGCGTACCTCTAGTCCCAACAGACAACACAGACGCAACCAGCAAGAAGTATGTTGATGATTTAATTTTTGCTAGCCTTCCATATCTTCCAGATATCATCCCTCTAGACGACCTACGGTACATATTTGATGGTGTTACCAGCAGATTTGAGCCTAGGTTCCAAGGAACTAAAGTTAATTTGTACAACCCATTACGGTTGATGATTAACCTAAACGGAACAGTACAAACTCCTAGTTATCCTGATTATGTGTGGCAGTCCATGTTACCCTTAGACGGATTCATATTGGATAGTGACGGTTGGATAGCATTTACGCAAGTTCCACCTGCAGGTTCTACTTTTGACGGTAGAGTAATGCTAGGACCTAACGTAAATACTATTGGAAAAGCATATCCATTTAAAGCAGTGGATATATTATTAGGAGGCTAAGTATGCCTAGAAAAGGGTTAAGTAATGGCTAGAAAAATCTTGTGGGAAACTGCGTATACCTTCGTACCTTCAACACGTACAGTAACTGTTCCTCGTCATATCCCAAGAGAGCGCCTTCTCCTCATCACCAACGTGACCACTAACCAGGTCATTTATAATTTTTCTGACCCTAGCCTAAAGGCAACCTCTTACACTGCTGTAGTTAATGCAGATAACTCTGAACTAACAACCATCGTGTTGAACTACAACACCGTTGCGATGAGTGCAAGCGACAAGCTCCAATTTACAGTTGATGAGTACGCAGAGCGCTTTATGCCAGAAGAACAGCTATTTGATGCTGTACAAAAGCTTCGCACATCAGACCCTCAGTCTCTAATTGATACAGACTTTGAATACGGAACACAGCCTACAAAGTGGGAAGTTCTTTCTCTTGTAAACAACAAGCCTTGCCAATACTACGACATCCAAGACCCTATTGCTCAGCCTTCAGGTGGAGCTCGTACCATTACAGCACTCACTGGAACAGGCTCTTCTCGTCTTGTTACTGTAGTGACTTCATCAGCTCACGGGCTTGTAGCAGGAGATAAGTTCTTTATTCAAGATACTAATGACCCTTATGCAAACGGCTGGTTCATGGTTAAGGCTGTTTCTACAACTACAGTTTCTAACGATACATTCACCTACTATGCTCGTCACACAATTCTTACAAACGGCTCTATTTTAGATGCAACAAAGACATTTATCTACAAAGCTTTTGATTACACTTCCTCTCCAATTCCAGTGTCAACTACTGCAGGAGCAGCGTTTGTTGCTTCTGGAACAACTGTTACTTGTACAACAACTAACGCTCACGGACTAGTTGCTGGTGACCTTATTTATGTAAAGGGAACTACAGCGGCAACATCTAATCCACCTAATGGTGCATGGGAAGTTGCTACAACTCCAACAACAGACACATTCACTTTCTCTGTAGTAGATGCCCCATCAGGTGCAATCACAGCGTTAGCAACATCACTAACTCCACGTTCTGGTTCTCAGTCTATCCACCGTGCATACGATGGTGGAGTAAAGTTCAGCACAGGTGTATCAGCTCCTGGCTCACGTATTGTTCGTCAAACACGTAAGTACTTCCGCTACCAGTCTGGTAAGGGTATCCAGTTCTCTACAGGCTCAATGATGAAGCCAGTGTTTGCTGTTGACTCAGTTACTTCTTCATCTAACGTTGTAACTGTAACTACTCACCATGAGCACTTCCTTGGAGTTGGAGCACAGATTCTTGTCTCTGGTTCAACTGACACTGCTTATAACGGAACTTGGACAGTAGCCTCAGTTCCAACACCTCTGTCCTTTACTTATGTTGCAAGCTCTGTTCCTGCAACAACTCCTGCACCAGGATGGCCTATTAACATTGCTCCTACAAACTGGTATGGTGCACAGGTTCGTATCGGTATGTTTGATGACCAAAACGGATTCTTCTTTGAGTTTGATGGTCAAAACTTTAACGTTGTGCGTCGTGACTCTACAGACCAAATTTCTGGTGAAGTCTCTACAACACAAGGCTCACAGACAATTAACGGTACTAATACGTCTTTCTCTACACAGCTTAGCCCTGGAGATGACATTGTTATTCGCGGTGTTGCATACAACGTGGAGTCTATCGTTAGCGATACTCAGATGTACGTTTTCCCAGAATATCGTGGAGCATCTATTGCAGGTGGCGGTGTCGTAAGCAAAGTAACTGAACACCGCGTACCTCAGTCAGCATTTAACCTTGATAAGGTAGATGGCACAGGTCCTTCAGGAGTTAACTTAGACCTGTCAAAGATGCAGATGTTCTACATTGACTATGCATGGTATGGTGCTGGAGCAATTCGCTTTGGACTTAAGAACGAACGTGGCGAAGTTATTTACGTTCATCGTATGACTCACGCTAACGTTAAGACAGCTGCCTACATTCGTTCAGGTAACTTGCCTGCTCGTTACGAAGCATCTAACGAAACTCCTCGCACTACATTGACAGCGACTCTTGCCTCTGGCGGAGCCTCTATGTCAGTTGCAAGCACAGCAGGGTTCCCATCTTCTGGAACACTGTTCCTTGCTCAAGCAGGTGTTTCTGCAAAAGCAATTGAGTACATCTCCTACACAGGAAAAACTGCCACAAGCTTTACTGGATTGACTCGTGGTCTAACTAACGTAGTCATTAACCCAAACACTGGAGCTGTTGGTGGAGGAGCTGCTGCAACAACGTTCACTTATTCAGCAACTGCTCCAATTGCAGTTCGTCTTTACTCACGTCAGGTTGCAACAGGAACCAGCCACTGGGGTTCTTCTGTAATCATGGACGGACGTTTTGATGAGGATAAGTCATTCGTATTCCAAACAGGTATGGCAAACTCAGTTGCAGTTCCTCGTGGAAGCTCAACAAACCGTTACGGTCTTGTAAGTCTTCGCCTTGCTCCATCTGTAGATAACGGTGTTGTAGGTGTTCTCGGACAGCGTGAACTTATCAACCGTATGCAGCTAACGCTAAAGCAGATGGACGTACTTGCACAGTCAACAGCCTCTGTTGCTGGTAGCCCAGGTATCTTCCTTATTGAAGTTATTTTGAACGGAAGAGTAAGCACTACTACAGGTAATAACTGGGTAAACGTTGGAGGCTCAAGCCTTTCACAGGTTTGCTACCACGCAGCTAGCACACTTATTACTGGTGGAGAATCAATCTTCTCTTACTTTATTAGTACAGTTACTGGTGAAGCATCTGTGGTTGCTCAAGACCTCTCTCGTGTACGTGAGCTTGGAACCTCTATCCTTGGTGGAGGAAATACAAACGTAGCCTCAGCTGACGGAACTAACGTGTTCCCTGATGGTCCAGACATTGTAACTATCTGTGTACGTAACCTAAGCGGTGCAAACGTAACTTCAGCAAGCCTTAACGGACGTCTATCCTGGACTGAAGCCCAAGCATAAGGAGGCCTCACGGTGGCTTTAAATAAGCTAAACCATATCTACGGTGAGCCTCTTCTTGTAAGTTCGCTTAACGTAGAAGGCAACACTGTCCTTGACAGTAGCCTTACCGTTTTGGGCAATGCTACGTTTCCTTCCGCATCTATTGGAGCGGTTTCTAACGAAGAGATTCAATACCTAGATGGATTAACTGGGAATATCCAGACTCAACTTGATGGCAAAATTACTGCTGCTCAAGTTTCTGCTTCCTATGCCGCTTTGTCTGGTGCTACCTTTACAGGAGCTATTTCTGCAACAGGTCTAACCCTTACTAACGATTTAACTATTGCTAACGGTGGTACAGGACTTAGCGCCACCACTAAGGGCGGAATATTTGTAGGAACTTCTACCTCTGCATTTACCAACCTTACTGTTGGTCTAGATGGATATTTGCTCACTGCAGATAGCGCCCAAGCTAGTGGAGTTAAGTGGGCTGCTGCTCCTGTAAGCCTTCCAACACAGACAGGTAATAACGGAAAGTACCTAACAACTGATGGAACATCAGCTTCTTGGGTAACTTTGAACGCCCTCCCAACCCAGACAGGCAACAACGGCAAGTTTTTAACAACGGATGGAACCACTTCTTCTTGGGCAACTCTTACTGCTTCTAACCTAAGTGGTGGAACTCTCTCCTCTACTATCCTAGGAAACTCCACCGTTTATATTGGTAGCACTGCTGTTGCGTTAAACCGCGCAACAGGAAACCTTGCTCTTACTGGTATCTCTAGCGTGGCATTACCAGGCTCTACATCTGGAACCATCACGCTACAACCTGCAGCTGTTGCTGGAACTAACACAATCACTCTTCCTGCAGCTACAGGAACTGTTGACCTTGTTGGTAACACCTTCTATGTAGGAACTACAGCCATTACTAACAACCGTGCATCTGCTTCTCAGACCCTTAGTGGAGTAAGCATTGATGGCAACGCAGCAACAGCAACTACTGCAAGCGGAGTAAGCGCAGCAAATATTTCTGGAACTACGCTTAACTCAGGTGTTACAGCCTCGTCTTTAACTTCGGTTGGAACTATTACAACAGGTACATGGTCTGCTTCCTTTGGCGCTGTGTCAGGTGCAAACCTAACTTCACTTACAGCAGGTAACTTAACTGGAACAATTCCTTCTACAGTTCTTGGTAACTCAACTCATTACATAGGAACTACAGCGGTTACATTAAACCGTGCCTCTGCAAACTTAGCTTTGACAGGAATTTCTAGCGTAGCCTTTCCTGGTTCTACCTCTGGAACAACAACTCTTCAAGCCTCTGCAGCAGCAGGAACTACAACTGTAACTTTACCTGCGGCAACTGGAACGGTTGACCTTGTAGGTAATACTTTTTATGTTGGCACAACAGCTATTGCTAACAATCGTGCCTCTGGTGCTCAGACACTTACTGGTGTAAGCATTGACGGTAACGCTGCTACTGCTACAACAGCCTCTTCTGTTACTAACGGACTTACTACCTCTAACTACAGCTCTTATGCTCTGCCATTAACTGGTGGAACTATGACGGGAACAATAACTGTTGCTGGACCTGGAAACCAGATGTATCTTCACCCTTCAACAGCTGCAACTTCAGGTAGAACAGTTATCGTTAGAAACGATGGTTCTGACTTCTACTTCTTGTTATCAGATGCAAATACTTCACCATCAACAGCTACTTGGAATACACTGCGCCCGTTCATCATTAATACTACAACAGGAGTATTCACCTCAAATAATAGCCAAACATTTAGCGGAACAACTACAGTTCAAGGTACCCTTGTAATTAACTCAGACTCTCGTTTAAAAGAGAACTTGGTTCCTATTACAGGAGCAGTAGAAAAGATTAAGGCTATTACAGGTTACAATTACAACCGTATTGGTTCTGAAAAACTTGAGATGGGCGTTATTGCTCAAGAAGTACAGGTAATCGCACCAGAACTTATTATAGAAAATGAAGAAGGAACTCTTGCCGTAGCATACGCAAACATGGTTGCTCTTCTTATTGAGGCAGTTAAAGAACAGTCAGCAGAGATTGCTGCGCTCAAGGAGCAAGTAAAAGAACTTAAGGGTTAATACATGGCGACTACTATTTCGGGCACAACTGTTACCTTTACTGATGGCTCTACTTGGGGTGGGGCTAATGGGGCCCTGACTCCAGCCCCTAATACGGTTAGAACAGATACTTCGTTTAACATAGGGCATCTCATATTGGCTAATACTATTTTTAATGCAAACACTACGGGGTATGAAGCTGGAAGTTTTTGGCTTTTTGCTTTAAATATGACTAATCAAGGGTACTACTCTGCAGGCCTTGGTTTTCCAGCAGGAACTTACCCTAAAGTACCTAAAGTAAACAACCTTATTGCTTATAATGACGCTCGTCACGGAAGTCAATCCTATTTTATAATAGGAGGAACTAATGATTTAGCTGGTTCATGGCGTGCTAGGGGCATGGCTTGTGGAGCAGGTATAAACCAAATAAATGGTTTTTTTGTTTTATTGGAGCGTGTTGCATAATGGCTTTCACTTTATCAGGAACAACTTTAACCGCAAATAACGGTTCATCATATACTTCAATACCCACAGCTGCAGCTATTGGCGGTAATTACTCTATTGGGTATGCAGTTGGTGCTTTTGTAATGTCTATCCAAGTAAATCCAAAAACACCTCAATCTTACGTGAATGACTCCGTTGCCGTAAACGAAGTTGCTGGGTTTCTAGTTCCTTGGCCTACCTGGTATTGGAACTACGTTCAAGGAGGAGGGCCATTTGCCAATACTTCTGTAACTGGTTTTATCACATCAGTATCTAGCGTAGTTAACTTTCCTGCAACTAACACCAACTACACAGCTATACCTGGTGTATGGAGAGCTTCTGGCTGGACAGGTGATGCTGACTACATTGACGAGCAGTACTTCTACCAGTTGTTTAGGAGAGTTGCATGAGTATGACAGTAGACGGTAACTTTATTACCTACAATGATGGAACTAAACAACAGTCTGCAAATTTTAGAGTTTTGGACGGCAATACCGCTCACAATGCTACTAACTATGCAATTGGAACATACCTACTTATAGACACAAAGCACTACAACAGTAGAACAAGCCCTATACCACTAGATGGGTGGGGAAGATTTTACACTGGACCAACTCTAATGACCTCACCAGCTGGCCCAACATTTTATGGTGCTCAAGCTTTACTGTACAATGGAAGTATTGGACATTTACAGGCCGCTGCTGCCTCTGGAGCATCTGGTGGAACAGTATTATCGGGCACATGGGTTTCAAGAGGGTCTGGACTATCCCAGGCTTTTGTAGTACGAGTAGCATAGGAGAATAAAATGGAAAACAATCCACTAAGTAATGTAAGAGATGTAAAGCGTCTAATTGATGGCTCAGACCAACGTTTCCAATGCACAGTAGATTTAACTTTAAACGGAGTAACAGAAACGGTTGGCTACATTGCAGACAAAGACGATATTGCTGAAACAGGTCAGTGGGTATACGCACAGATTATGAGCGGTGATGCTGGGGAAATTGAGGACTACGCACCTCCTGCTCCACCTACTGAAGAGTACCTAGCTGAGATGGCACGAAATGAGCGTGGAGCCTTGCTAAGGCATCTAGATACAGTCCTTACTAACCCACTTCGTTGGGCTAGCTATAGCGAAGAACAACAAGCGGTTATTGCTAAATACCGTCAAGATTTACTAGACATTACAGACCAAGAAGGCTTTCCTACTAATATAGTATGGCCTCAATCACCAATAGGATAAGGAACACAAAATGTCAGAAGAGACAGCAGACCACACACACGAAGAAGCATCACCAAAGCCACTAACAGGTTTTGGAGTTTTTATTGGAGCAGATGGTGGAATCATTCTTGAGAGAAACCCATCTATCCTCAATGTTGAAGTAGACCACGAAGCAAATCTTGCTGAGGTACGCCGTGCTGTTTCTGAGATTCTTATGGACCTTCAGGCACAGACCGCTGCTGAATACACTGTTATGAAAATGCTCAGTTTTGAACAAGCAAAGGCTGCAGCTCCTCAAGAACAGCAGTAATTTTAGCCTCACAATAAGACCGCTTACTGAGACAATATCTCAGAGTATTTCCCCTGTTTTGTGATAGGAACTAATAGATGTCAATTGTTGGAGTAACGGCTTCTAGCCGTAGGCAAGTACCTAACGCTCCAACAATTGGCACAGCTACAGATGTAGGAACCTCTCGTGCCTATAACAACGGCGCAGCAACAGTTACCTTTACCCCAAGTCCTGTTGGTTTTGAAGCAACCTCTTATACAGCAACCTCTAGCCCTGGCGGTTACACCGCTACAGGGGCTTCTTCTCCTTTAACTGTTACAGGTTTGCAATCTAACGTTGCCTATACATTTACGGTAACTGCTACAAACTTTGTTGGAACTAGTTCAGCGTCTAGCGCATCAAACAGCATCACTGCAACTACAGTCCCACAGGCTCCAACAATCGGTACTCCTACCCTTGCAGATGGTCAGGCATATACTGGCTCTGCAAACATCGGTGTTGTTTTTACTGCAGGTGCAACTGGTGGAAAAGCAATTACTACCTTTACAGCGACCTCTTCTAGCACCACTGCTGTATCTGGAGCATCATCTCCTATAACAGTTTCTGACACCGTAGGAACTCCAAGAACCTACACTGTTACAGCTTCTAACGCTAACGGAACAAGCCTTGCCTCTTCTGCAAGTTCGTCCATTACCCCATCATCTGTGCCTCAAGCACCAACCATTACTTCAGTGAACAATGTGGGTGGACAGCCCGCAAACGCACCCCAAGCAAGCGTTGCTTTTACTGCTAACGCTACAGGTGGCGCAACAATTACTTCATACAAAGTTACCTCTTCTAGCGGTGCCTTTAACACAGGAACAACATCACCTATTGTTGTAACCGAGTCTGGAACAAACACTTACACCTATACAGTTACAGCAACTAACGGACGAGGAACGTCTCTTGCATCAGCAGGTGTTA
>Ga0222713_10000790_pt1 | contig 35933 bp, 40 predicted proteins | sample C33_649DmetaG_FD_165061 | JGI IMG/M metagenome (GOLD analysis project Ga0222713, IMG submission 165061) | Estuarine water microbial communities from San Francisco Bay, California, United States - C33_649D | ecosystem: Environmental > Aquatic > Marine > Unclassified | place: USA: California... | reverse complement strand
CTTCGGCCTTAACATCCAATATCGATAATTTATCTTTTTTAAAGTTTTTTGGATTATATGGATTAAGCAGAGTAACATCTGATACTTGATCTTCCTCACTAACAATTGAGTTTATCAGCGAAATTAGCAAATCCTTATTCTCTTCCACTCCGAAGATTTTCTTAAAGGCAATGTCAACTTTTGGAGAAATACTAGTCATTTGTTTTTTATTATGCTCTTTATTATTAGTTGTATTCTAGCTGTTTTAACAGATTTTACCAGATTATTTTTGATCATTTCAAGCAGAATAATTATCTTAGATTGGTGTTACTAACTTGATTTTAAAGGGTGGCTCTTTAATTCTATCATTTTGTACAAAACATCTAAAGCTTCTTTAGGGGATAATTCGTTAGGATCTATTTTACTACAAAAATCATATATTTCTTTGTACTTATCTATTTCGTTATCTTTCACAGAGAATAGATTTAAGTTTTGTGATTCACCTATAAAAGCCTCTTTGTTTGATTTCTTTACATCTTTTTCAAACTTTAAAAGCAATTGGTTGGCCTTTCTAATGACTGAAGCTGGTAAACCTGCCATTTGCGCAACATGAATACCATAAGAACGGTCTGCAAAACCCTTGATAATCTTATGTAGAAATAATATTTTTCCATCATTCTCATTAATTGCTATAGTATAATTAACAAGCGAGGGGAATATATCGCTTAAATTTGTTAATTCATGATAATGCGTAGCAAATAAACATCTTGCTTTTATTTTGTCATGAATATAATCAAGCACTGACCAAGCTATTGCCACTCCGTCATAAGTAGAAGTCCCCCTACCCACCTCATCTAAAATCACAAAAGATCTATTGGTGCTTTGAGATAATATGGCTGATGTTTCTATCATTTCTACCATAAAAGTAGATTGACCTTTAGTTAAATCATCCCCTGCCCCAACTCTACTAAATATTTTATCAATCACTCCTATTTTTGCTCCAGCAGCTGGCACAAAACTACCTATATGAGATAGAATTGCTATTATAGCATTTTGGCGCAAAAAAGTGCTTTTTCCAGCCATATTTGGTCCTGTAATTAACCATATTCTTTCATCATTATTTATAACACAATCATTACCAGTAAATGATTCATTATTAGATTTTAAAAATTTTTCAACTACTGGATGTCTACCATCTTGTATCTCAAAACTTATATCATTGGACAAAATAGGTAAGCAATAATCAAATTCATCAGCTATAAAAGCAAAATTCAAAAATACATCTAATTTATTGATTGCATGGCTAAGTAAAATTAATTTTTTTGCATTATCAATCACTGCATTACAGATATCCATATACACTTCTTTTTCTAACCCTACTAACATCACTTTGGCATTAAGAATTTTACTTTCAATTTCTTGTAATTCTTCAGTAGTATAACGAACAGAATTAAGAGTTGTTTGTTTATGAATAAATTTTTTATCTGTTATCTTATTACTATGTCTTGATGTAATCTCAATAAATAATCCTATAACATTATTATTAGAAATTTTTAGAGTTTCTATCCCAAGTTCTTTTCTATATTTATCTCTTAGCTTATCAATAAACTTGCGACCATTGTGAATTAATTCTTGTAACTCATTGATTTTGGGGTGAAATTCAGGTTTTATAATGTCTCCTTCAGTAATAAGGATTGACGCATCTTCTCTTATAGATTCATCAATTAAATTTGCAAGTTCTGAATTTCCAATTAATGGTGCAACAATTTTTTCTATATTTTCCGGTAAATCAATAGCTTGATGGGCAATAAAACAAGACATAATTTCTTCTGATATTAAAATAGTATCTCTTATGCTTAATAAGTCTCTGGGAGATCCTCTTTGCATTTGAATACGAGTGAAACAACGTTCTAAATCAGAAAGTTTTACCATTATCTTTCTGATATTGACAGTTAATTGAATATTTTTAAAGAAAAAATTTGTTATATCAAGCCTTGAGTTAATTTTGAATATCTCAACCAATGGGGTACTTAAATAATCATATAATAATCTTGATCCACCTTTAGTAATAGTGTGATTAATCGAATGAAATAAACTACCTTTAGCATTCCCATTAATAGATAAAGTCAATTCAAGATTACGACGTGTTCCAGAATCAATAATCATAAATTTTTGAGAATTTAATATCTTAGGAAAAGGTAATTTTGGTAAATTAGCTTTTTGAGTTAAAGATATATACTCTATGGCACTTCCCACAGAACTTATTTGATTGCTATCAAGCTCACCAATTGCATTAATCGAATTAATGTTGTAATAATTTTCAATAATTTTTATTGATTTTTTTTCTGCAAAAAAACTATCAACTTGGAATGTGATTCGAATATTTAAAGCTCTTTCAATATTTGTAGCTATAATTTCCGAACGAAATTTCTCACTAAGAAGCACTTCACTAGGTTTTATTCTTTCAATCTCACTAATTAATTGATCGGAAGAACAATTAACAACAAAAATCTTAGAAGTTGATAAATCAAGATAGCAAACAGAACTATTAATCTTTCCTACCACGATAGTTGCAAGATAGTTTGGTTTACCACAATCTAGTAAAGATTCTTCAATCAATGTGCCTGCTGTTATAATTCTAGTAACTTCGCGTCTTACAACTGCTTTATACCCTGCACGTTTTTTTGCTTCTTCAGGCGTTTCCATTTGTTCACAAATGACAACTTTAAATCCCTCTTCAAGCAATTTATTTAAATAATTTTCAAGCGCATGAAATGGCACACCACACATTGGTATTTCATCTTCAGCAGTTTTGCCCCTTTTAGTTAAATTAATTCCCAAAACCTTAGAAGCAATAATAGCATCTTCGTAGAATAATTCATAAAAATCACCCATACGAAACAATAATAGGGATTCTAAATTAGCAAATTTTATATCCAAATATTGACGCATCACCTGCGTAGCAGCAATATAATTATACTTTTCATGAAAAAGTTTGATGTCCATATCCAAATCTTATAGAGTAAATTAACCTTAAGATTTTTTATTTAATAATATGCTGCATAATGTGATCAACAAAAATTTTAAGCTTAGAAAAAATAAAAGGTAAAACTAGAATCATTGAAAAATAAACTGCAATAATTTTAGGAACAAAGGTTAGCGTTGTTTCTTGAATTTGAGTCAAAGCTTGAAACAAAGATATTATTAAACCTACAACTAGTGCAACTATTAAAATTGGCGCAGAAACGATTATTAAAACATAGATCGCTTCCCTGCTTATATCAGATATTGTTCCTAAATCCATAAAATCTTATAATATTTCCAATATTTAATCCCTTGAAACTTATACATAACAAAATAGATAAGCCAACACAATAATCATTTTAAAAAATTTTGTACATTGCCAGACATACGAAAATAAATTGTATTATAAGTATTATCTTGTCTAGCATATTTTTTCTTTCTTATAGACATACTACCGAAACCACGAATTTCGATCCGATTTTTTTTGTACAATTGCTCTTTTATATTATCAATAACAAGATCCACTGCTACTTGTGCATCATCTTTTGACAAATAATCCAGCTTTGTCATTAAATTTGCTATTAAATCTTTTTTTGTTGCCATAATTTTTAGCTTTTTACTAAAAAATTGATTGAATTCCTAAAAATTTTCTAGATAACAAACTTTTAATAGAATTATTTAAATCATCAAAAAACATGTCAATAATTTTGTCTCTAGGATTTAGTTTAATTTCTAGGATTTTTAAATTTTTAGGAATATCTTTTTTTTCCTCAAGCCATTTTATAGCTGAATCCTCATTGCCTATCTCATCAATTAATTTATATTGCATTGCTAATTTAGCAGAATAAACTCTACCATCTGCAATTTTCCTAACAAAATCAAGATCCAGATTCCTTCTTTTCGATACCAATTCAGTAAAATAATCGTAAACGTCATATATGTTATCCATTACAGCTTTTTCAGCTTCTGAATTAAGTTTTTCTGTAAAACTAGGATTAGCTTTTAAAGGATTAGATTTAAAATGATTAAATTTGATCCCTACTCTCTCTGCAAGCTCAGTAATCTCAGGCATTTCCATCAATACCCCAATTGACCCTGTAATTGTTCCATTATGAGCAATTATGTAATCCCCCCCTAGAGCAATCAAATATCCCCCAGATGCTGCCACTGAATCCATAATTACCACAACTGGTTTATTCTTAGCAATTTTTCGAAAAGAATTATATAACATTTCCGATCCAACAACGCTCCCCCCAGGAGAATTAATATGGATAATTACTGCTTTTACATTCTTATCTACAGCTATTTTTTCAAGCTTTTTCACTCTAGATAGATCGTCATATATAATTTCCTCTAACAAAATATTAGCAATATAATCTCCACTCATATCTTTTGACAAATAAGATATATTTTTATTAGTAAATATCTTATTTCCAACAATAAAAATTATTGCACTTATCAGTAATAAACAAATTATTTTCCATTTTGCTAGTTGAAATTTATTTCTTTTTCTTTCTATTAAATAATCAGGGCTAATATTCATTACTTTCTCTATTTATCAAATTATTCTTTAGTTAAAACAGGGTTTTAAGATTTTTTATCTCTAAGAATTCTACCTTGTTCTCTTTCCCAATCTTTATCCTTTATAGATTGCCTTTTATCATGCTGTTTTTTACCCTTTGACAATCCAAGCTCTACTTTTATAATATTTTTTTTATTAAAATATATAGAAAGCGCTATCAAAGTGTAGCCTTTTAATTTAATTTTACCAATAATTTTTTGTATTTCTTTTCCTTTAAGCAATAATTTTCTAGGTCTTTTAGTTGCGTGATTAAATTGGTTAGCTTGTTCATATTCAGCAATATGACAATTATACAAAAACAACTCCCCCCCACCCATTGCAGCATGAGTATCAGCAATAGTAACTTTACCATTCCTTGCTGATTTTACCTCACTACCAGTTAAAATTATACCAGCTTCAAACCTCTCCTCGATAAAATACTCAAAACTAGCTTTTTTATTTTGAGCAATATTTTTTTTATATTCAGACATTACATTTTTTTTAAATCCGTTAGAGCTTTTTTTATTGAATCATGTGTTTTTAAGCGCGCTTTAGTAAGAGGCAACTTTATTTCATCAGAGCATAAATTTAACAATTGCATTGCACATTTTACACCTATTGGATTACTTTCTATAAACAAAGATTCATAAAGTGGAAGTAATTTTTCTTGCAATATAATTGCTTTGGAGTAATTACCTTGATCAAGATAATTTTGCAATTGCTTACATTCAATTGGTAATATATTAGAAACAACAGATACGCAACCTTTTCCTCCATGGGAATTATATGCTATAGAGTTTTCATCATTACCAGTCATCATACTAAAATTAGAAGGTAATTTTCCTGACAGTCTAAGAGGTCTAGAAATATCACTCCCAGCATCTTTAATTGCAACTATCCTTTCGCATTCTGCAAGTTTTAAAATAGAACTATCAGCTAAATCCACACCAGTTCTACCAAGATGTGTATATAGCATAAGTGGTAAGTTAGTACTATCATGCAACATTTGAAAATGCTTTATGATTCCATCTTGTTCAGGTCTTATATAATGTGGAGAAGTGCACATTATACCATTAATTCCTAATTTCGTTAATTTTTTAATTTTTTTTACGGCAGATTCAGTTGCTACGGTTGATAAAGCAGCAATAATATTTATTTTCTTGTTTGCCATTTCATTGGCAAGATGAATTAGATTGTAATATTCTAGATCTTCTAGACTATTCCCTTCTCCTGTGCTGCCAGCAACAACTAGACCAGTTATTCCAGATTGAATCTGAAATGCAATTAAGCTTTCAAGAGCTTTTTCGTCAATCTTATTATCTTTAAACGGCGTGACTAAAGCTGTGATTAAGCCTTTATAAATATTTGTTTTCATAAAACTTTTTCTTTACCTACCAATTTTGCAAACTCAGATTGCAACAATTTCACTTTTTCTTCTGGATCAAGAAACATAATTATAGAATCATTCAAATCAATTGATCCAACTCCCCCCACCTCTCTTGCGCTGCCGGTAATGAACGAATACTCATATTCACCAATTTCTTCAAGTGAAATTCTAGACTCAACTATTTCAAAACCTAAATTTTTTGCCATTTCTATCACAGTCTGTCTTGTAATACCATTTAGAAATCTATCAGCTATTGGCGTCACAAGTTTATTATCCTTGCCAAAAAATATATTCGCTACATTACATTCAGCAACATAACCTTCCTCGTCAAGAACTAAAGAATCATCATATCCAAGTTTTGATGCCGCCATCTGTGATGTTATAGCCGTGGCATAGTGCGCCGAAGATTTTGCTTGCGGAGGCAAAGCCCTAGCACTTGGCTTACACCAAGCCCCAAGATTTAATTTTAAATTATTCAAAGGTTCAATTCTAGAATATATAGCTGCAATTAATAAATTAACACTTAGTTCAGGATTGTAAATCATCATCGACTCCGCTCCGCGCCAAATAAGTGGTCTAATATACGCATCTTTTAAAACATTTTTTTCTAATAATTCATAAGTAGCCTTATTTATTTCTGTTGCACTATATTCTATTTCAAGACCCATAATTTCAGCCGATTTCAGCAGCCTTTTAGTATGCTCCTCTAATTTAAATACTTTACCATTATAAGCTCTTTCACCTTCAAAAACCGCTCCAGAATAATGCAAACTATGTGTTAAACTATGTATGTAAGCCTCTTCTGAAGAAATAAATTTTCCATTAATCCATATAAAGTCAGACATTTTTATTAATCCATATCAAAAATTAGATAATTTTTCAGAAACCATAAAATTTGCTGTAAATACTATTATTTTTATATTATTATAACTATTTTACATAAGTTACTAGTAATGAATAGCAGCAAATTTCATATCTTGATCGTAGATGATGATAACAGAATCCTAAAACTTTTGAAGCAATTTTTGCAACAAAATAACTTTTTAGTGTCTGCTGCTACTTCAGCAAAAGAAGCATTTGAATTACTAGAAAATTTTATCTTTGATTTGATAATTCTTGATGTAATGATGCCAGAAATTACTGGTTTAGAGTTTGCTGAAAAAATAAAAGCTGCTGGAAAAACATTGCCAATTATTATGCTTACCGCCCTTTCCGAACCAGAGGATAGGATAAAAGGTTTAGAGGCTGGTGCTAAAGATTACATAACAAAACCTTTTGAACCTAGAGAATTACTTCTTAGAATTAATAATTTAATAGATTCACATAATATTTACCAAAAAGAACAAAAAATTACTAGAATCGGCAATTGTGTATATGATTTATCAACAAAAAATTTAAGCTGCGATAATCAAGATATTCCTCTTAGCTCAACTGAACAAAAACTCCTTGATTTACTAATAAACTCTACAAATCAAACGATAACAAGAGATGACCTTTCTATTCAAATGGGTGGTTTAAATCCAAGATCTATAGATGTCCAAATCGTAAGACTAAGAAACAAATTAGAACCAGATCCAAAAAATCCAAAATACCTAAAAACGGTTAGGAATTTAGGTTATGTATTATATATTTAACTTAATTTTACCTAGCTTTATAAAAAGGAAGCTAATACCTAAAAGCTTACTCTCAAGATTCGTACTGATTATAATAATCCCAACTTTAATTGGTCAATTTTTAGCTCTGCATTTATTTTATGAAAGACATTGGTATAACGTCTCATACCATACAAGCTCTGTAATTATCACCGAGATAGAATCTTTATTACAACAAAAAGAACTTTATAAAAATAAGAGTCAGGTCACAAAATATCTTAATTTGTCATATATTCTTTTACCAAATCAAACAATAACCTCAAACAATTTGAATAAAGCTGAGGAATTAGAAATTTTAAAAAAACAGCTCGAAAATAAAATCAGCTATCAAAGTAACGTTTCAATGGATGAAAATGAGAAAATAAGCATTTTAATACAAATTCATAAAGATATTATAAGCATAACACTACCAGCCAAAATTTTACTTAACCCAACAACTTCTATTTTTGTGCTATGGGTAATTTTCTTAACAATATTACTGTTAACTGTTTCTCTGATTTTTTCTAAAAACCAAATAAAATCAATTTTAGACTTAACAAACGCAGCTGAAAAATATGGCCGCGGTGAAAAAATGGATAATTACAAACCATCGGGAGCAAGGGAAATAAGAAAAGCTGGTCTTGCTTTTATTAAAATGAAAGATAGAATAGAACGTCAAACAAGTCGACGAACCCAGATGCTAGCTATGATTTCGCATGATTTAAACACTCCTTTAACACGAATGAAATTACAAGTAGAATTGATGAGTAATTCCGATGAAAAGGAGGAATTAAACCATGATATTAAAAGCATGCAACATATGATATCATCCTATTTAGATTTTGCCAAAGGCGAAGGCGGAGAAGTTTTTGTAAAAATTGAATTAAATAATTGGGTTAGAAAATATCTAAAATTATCTTGGAATTTTGCCAATATACAAATATTAACAAAAGAAAAAGAAATATATACTCAAATAAAACCTCATTCCTTTTCAAGGGCATTGAATAATATTATCAGCAATGCAATAAAATACTCAACAAAAATAAAAATTTCTGTATATTCGAATGATGAAGAAGCAATTATCATAATAGAAGATAACGGAAAGGGAATTGATGATCATGAAAAAATTCACGTTTTTAAACCTTTTTATCGTGGAAACAAAGCAAGAACTCTAAAAGACTCGACAAATGTAGGTCTTGGTCTTGCCATTACAAAAGAAATAATAAATGGTCATTATGGCTCAATCAAATTAGAAAAAAGCAAAGAATTAAAAGGATTGTTAGTCAGAATTAAAATACCAAAATTAATTAATAAATAATAATTATATAATGACAACTACTACCAATTTTGATGTAAATCATAATATAAAACATCTATCAATTATAATGGACGGCAACGCTAGATGGGCAGATAATAATGGTCTTTCTAAAGGTGAAGGTCATAAGAAAGGCGCGGAAGTTGCAAAAACTATAGTACTTCAAATGTTAAAACTCAATATTCCATATCTTACATTATATACTTTTTCATCTGAAAATTGGCAAAGACCTACTGATGAAGTATCATTATTAATGAAATTACTTAACTATTACGTTGAAAACGAAATAAAAACTCTTCATAAACATCAAATAAGACTCAAAGTAGTTGGTAATTTAGATAAAATAAACAATGATTTAAAAAATAAAATAATTCATGCTATAAATCTTACAAAAGATAATAGTGAAATGACTGTATGCTTAGCTTTTAGCTATGGAAGTAGAGCAGAAATAGTACAAGCTTGTCAAAGAATTATTAATTCTAATATAAAAGAAATATCAGAGGGGGTTTTTAGTAAATTTCTATATGATCAAGATATGCCAGATGTTGATCTTTTTATAAGACCAGGTGGTTTTTGTAGAATGAGTAACTTTTTATTATGGCAAGCAGCCTATGCAGAATTATATTTTACAGAAAAATTATGGCCAGATTTTTCTATCAACGACATAAAAGAAGCCATTCAGAATTATTCAACAAGAAAAAGAAATTTTGGGGTAAGATAAATGAGAAAAAATCTATTTAAAAAATCGTCAAATCTACGTCTTAGAATCATTTCTGCTATTTTCATTGGATGTGCTTTTATAATAGCAATCTTTTTTGTCAGAACTTTATTTTATGTTTTGATGCTTGTAGTAGCAGCTGGTATGCTAGCAGAATGGTATGACATAACTAGTAAAAAAAGTAATTATCTATATTCAGGTCTGCTAATAATTCCAATACCTATATCTTGTTTACTTTATATATCCAGTGTTGATAAAACAGGTTGGTTGTTATTTACTTTTTTTGCAATTATTTGGTCTGTAGATTCAGCAGCTATGTTTGTAGGAAAATTAATAGAAGGGCCAAAATTGGCTCCTAAACTCAGTCCTAAAAAAACTATATCAGGATTGTTAGGAGGTGTTTCAGCAGCAGCTTTGCTTCCAATGTTTTTGAATCTAATACCATCTTATAATATTGAAAATTATTCTTCAGATTTTAGGATAATTTTATTTTTACAATTTGCATTTATTGGTTTTGTTTCACAGATGAGTGATTTATTTATTTCTTATTTTAAAAGAAAATTTAATATTAAAGATAGTGGAAATTTAATACCTGGTCATGGTGGTATGCTAGATAGATTCGATAGTATAATACTAACAGCTCCAGTTGTTGCATTTTACTTAAGTAACCAAATATACTAATATTCTATAGAATAATTAGGAAATCAAACTAATCTATTATGATAAAAAAAAACCGACTAAAATCTATAAAATTTACTAAGAAAACGGTTTTTAATATGGTAATATTACTTATGTTATTGTACTTTATATTTCATTCTATTTACGGTAGCAGAGGGGTAATAGCATATTTCAAACTACAAGCAGAATTAGAAAATGCACATAGCAAACTAAATGCTTTAAGAGTGGAGAGATTAGAAATAGAAAATAAAGCAAAACTACTAAGACCAGAATCTTTGGATAAAGATATGTTGGACGAAAAAGCTAGAAATGTTTTGGGTGTTGTTTCACCAAATGAACAAGTATTTAAAAAAGAAAATTTAAACGAAAATTAAAGAAGTTTTTAACTTAGGAGGTTATTATAAAAAGAGTCACAGTTTTTCACGATGATTTACCATCGGATTTTCATCTTATTGGCGATATTGCTATAGATACAGAAACAATGGGTTTAGATTTAGCAAGAGATCGCTTGTGTGTTGTCCAAATAAGTAACGGCGATGGAGATGCTTATCTGATACAATTTTCTAAGGATAAATACGATGCGCCAAATTTAAAAAAATTACTTTTAGATTCTAACAGAGTAAAGATTTTTCATTTTGCACGTTTTGATTTAGCTGCAATAAAAAAATATCTTAATATTGAATTATCAAATATTTTTTGCACTAAAATTGCTTCTAAATTAATAAGAACTTATACTGATCACCATGGTCTAAAAGATCTATGCAGAGAGCTTATTGGGGTTAACATTTCGAAACAACAACAATCTTCTTATTGGGGAACTGATAAACTTAGCGAAGATCAAAAAGAATATGCTGCTAAAGATGTGATATATTTACATTCGCTAAGAGAGATATTAATTGAAATGCTAATAACAGAAAATAGAAATGATATTGCCCATAAATTATTTGAATTCCTACCTACTAGAGTAAATTTAGATCTAATGGGATGGAATGAAATTGACATATTTTCACATAGTACAAAATGAATTTTCATAACACCGCTCAAAGAGTGATAAACGAAGAAGCTAATGCTTTAAAAACTCTGGAATCACAAATACCTAAAGATTTTTCAGAAGTGGTCAACGTTATTTTAAAAATAACAGGACGAGTGATTATAATAGGTATAGGTAAAAGTGGTTATATTGCCAGAAAAATTGCTTCTTCATTAGCATCAACTGGCACACCAGCATTTTATATTCACCCTTCAGAAGCAAGTCACGGGGATCTTGGAATGATAACTAAATCTGATATAGTATTAATGTTATCAAACTCTGGAGAGACTAAAGAACTATTTGATACTATTAATTATTGCAAACGTTTTTCTATAAAAATGGTTGCAATGACTATGAATCCAGATTCAACTCTTGCTAAAAATAGTGATTTTTTACTAACTATTCCAGTAATTAAAGAAGCATCGTTATTATCAGCACCTACCACTTCTGCCCTTATGATGTTAGCATTAGGAGATGCAATAACTATATCTTTACATGAAGCAAAAGGTTTTTCGAAGGATGATTTTTTTGTTTTTCACCCCGGTGGGAAAATTGGAGCTAATCTATTAAAAATCAAAGATTTAATGTTTGTTGGCGATAATCTTCCCTTGGTAAAATTAGATGATTCTTTTGCTAATGTAATTTTACTAATTACCCAAAAAAGCTTGGGCTGCGCAGCTGTAGTAGATGATGATCAAAATTTACTTGGTATAATCACTGATGGCGATTTAAGAAGAAATATAAATAAAGATCTTACTACAATGAAAGCAGAAGATATAATGACAAAAACACCTAGATCAGTAAGTCAAAATATTTTAGCAACTGAAGCTTTATTTATAATGAATGATAAATCAATTACTGCATTACCAGTTACTGAAAATAATAAAATAATAGGAATAATACATATTCATGAAATTATAAGGGCTGGTATTACTTAAATATGAAAAATATTACTAAAAACAATAAAATTTTAAAATATATATTCCTTATATCTGGAATAATTGTTTTGTTTTTAATAATATCTTACTCTTCAAATAAGGAACAACAAATACCTAAAGATGAATTAGACACAGAGAAAATGGAGCATATTCCAAAAGAATTTAATTTAAATATTAATAATTCAGTTTTTGAAGGATATAACAAAGACAAACTACCTTATCAAATTAAGGCAAAAATGGTTACAAAAGCAAATAATAATATCTATAATTTAAATGATATTAATGCACAATGCAATACAGGGAATGGTATTTTACAAATTCTAGCACAAAATGGGGTTCTTAACGAAACAACGAAATTTTTTACTATTTATCAAAATGTTCAGATTATATTTGATAATATTTCATTAACCAGTGATAAAATGAATTTTAATTTAAACTCTAATCTAGTATATGGTGATCAACCAGTTATAGTTAATTTTCAAAATTCAACTATAAAAGCTTCTAGCTTTAGTGCTGATGATTCTAATAATATTATAAATTTTAAAGGAAATGTGGTTTCAACATTTAATCTCAATGATTTTTGAGTTTAAAAATTACTGTAATATTTTGCTTTTATTAGTAATAATTAGCATCTCTCTATTTTCTAATGTAGCAAGTGCAGAATATAAGAAATTTAGCGATTCTGATATAATAATAACTTCAGATTTTTTGAATCTTGATAAAAATAATCTATCTGCAACTTTTAAAGGATCAGTAACTGTAATATTTGAAGATATAATAGTAAAAACTAATTATTTGATAATATATTATACCAACAATAATAATAATAATAAAAGATCTATTGAGAAAATTAAAATTCCAAGTAAATTGAAAGCTATTAAAAAGCTAACTAACGAAGTAATAGTAGCAGATAGCGGAGAGTATCTAGCATTATCAAATCAATTAATACTGATGGGTAATGTAAATATGCAAAAAGATAAACATATAATAGTGACAGATAAAATGATATATTCCACCAGATTTAATTTTACGCCTAAAAAAAACCATGAAAGATAAAATAATAATTCAAAATATTTCAAAATCTTATAATAAAAAACCAATTTTGTCAGATATATCTATTGAAGTATCCCAAGGAGAATCTATAGGCTTGTTTGGTCCTAATGGAGCAGGCAAAACCACTTTGTTTAGTATAATAATAGGTATTGTAAAAACAGATACCGGACGATTATATCTAGGAAATCATGATATAACAAATTTACCTATACATATTAGGTCACAACTTGGTATTAGTTATTTACCACAAGAATCTTCAATTTTTAGAAGTATGAATGTTAGAGATAATATTAAAGCAATTTTAGAAATAAAAAATTCTGACAAAGAAGAAATAGACCACAAAGCTACTGAATTATTAAACGAATTTTCAATAAGCCATTTAGAAAACAAAATAGCTTCCACCTTATCAGGCGGAGAGCGTAGACGCCTTGAAATAGCACGTACTCTTGCCTCTAACCCTCGTTTTATTTTATTAGACGAACCTCTTGCTGGGATAGATCCAATTGCTGTTAATGATATAAAATATCTTGTTAGTCATTTAAAAGAAAGGAATATAGGAATTCTTGTAACCGACCATAATGTGAGAGAAACCTTAGATATGGTTGATCGCACTTATGTTATTTATGATGGCAAAATTCTTATGGCAGGAACACCAGAAGAAATTATCAACAGTGCAAAAGTACGCAAATTATATCTTGGCAATAATTTTGATAGAATTTAGAATTAAATTGCAATTGTAAAAAATATTATAATTGTAGCAAAGATCCATCTATAAGAGATTTTATAAAAGGTATGGTAATCTTTTTTTTATTCTCCAAAGAGTTTTTATTTATTTTACTTATTATTGATAAGATTTTAGAAAATTCACGAGGCAAAATTTTAATAAGATAATTTATAACATCATCATTGATAAGAATTGATAAGTTAGAAAATTGTTTAAAAATCAATATTCTCATTAATTCATCATCAATCATTAAAATATCAATTTTGTTAACAGAATTGATCCTAGAAGCTAAATCAGCGAGCTTTATTTCCGGCATTTCGTTTACGGTTATTAATAGATATTTACTATGTTCGTGCAATGTATTAAAATAATGCAAAACATCTTTTTCACGCCAACTAGAATCAAATCCATCAATGATAAAAGCTTGGTGATTTTCTAAAATAGAGCTAGTCAATTCATGATTTTTCTTTAAAAATAAACCAGCTGTTTTTTTTGCCCATAATTTTGCTAAAAAACTTTTCCCTGAGGATTTAGAACCTTTAATTATCAATACTTTCGAATATGGTAAAATTCCAAAATTACTTTTCCAATCATTGATATATTTACAAGCAAGACTGTTGGAACTAGATTCAATAAAATCATTAAAATTATCTGAAATTTCTTTGTTATTTAATTTTAATGTTGTTTGTTGCATAAAAGAACTATCTTTACTTATTATAAATTCTACTAGATTTATAATAAGTAATCATATGAACTAATAGTATCTTTATTATTCCAGCAATAGGTATAGCAAAAATTATACCTATAAATCCAAAAACATTACCGAGTGCAAATACAGAAAATATTATCCATAACGGATGTAACCCTATTTTATCCCCTATAATTTTAGGAGTAAGTATATAACTTTCAATAATATGACCAATAATAAATAAAATTAATACATAGATCATTTCAATCGATGCACCATAAGAAAAATAGCAACTTACCAGCATTAAAAATAGCGATATTAATGCTCCAACAAAGGGTACTACAACTATGAACCCTGCTATTATCCCAAGCAAAAGAGCTAAATCAATATTAATCAAATTCAAACCTATAAGATAATATATACTAAGTATCAAGCATATATTCAACTGACCCCTTATATAAGCTGATAATAAAACATTAAACTCAGAAAATATCTCTCTGATTTTATTTTTTTCATTAAGCGGTAATATTGACTGCACAGTCTCAATCATTTTTGGCCAATCCTTTAAAAAATAGAATAAAATTATAGGAACCAATACAATTATAATGAAAAAAGTAATTGTAGCTAATGTATAACTCCAAATGTTATTAGCTGCAGAGATAACAAGGGAAAAAGTAGAATTAATAAAATTTTGCAACGAACCTGAAATCTTATTGGTAATATTGGGATCAATTGCATCAATTTTAACCAAAAAATCATCGAGTCCAGAGTTAAAATTATTTTTATAAGTAGGTATTTTTGTAATAAATACAGCAATTTGATTATAAATAATTGGCAATAAAATTGCCAATAGTATAATAAACCCAGCAATAACTATACTAAATACTACAGCCGAGATCAGATCTCTTGGTAAATTGAATCTTCTAGAATTATTATCTATAATTGGTTGTAGTAAATATGCTAAAATGAAGGAAATAACAAATGGCGCTAAGGTATCATAAACCATATTTATAGTAATAGCAAAAATCAAAAAAGCCGTACTCCAAAAAACGATTTTATTCATAGCTGCAAACTCCAATTATATATAAAATAGTTGCAAATTATGTGATAGTAAATTTAATTTGAATTAGCTACCACTCTTAACGTCAATCAAATTATACAAGCTACCATGCATTTTATAGCTTAAACCATTTAGATACAAATCTTCTGCTAAATCAAAATCTGAAGCATTAGTATATATCAGTATTTTATATTTCGTTTCATAATCATGCTCAATAACAAACTTATCAATATGAACTACTTTTTTTAATTTACCAACTAACAAATCCATTTCTTGTGGATTGAAAATATCAAAATTCATTATTATTGGTTTTTTTTCATTTTCATCTTCATTGAGATTAATTTCTGAATCAATTATGTTGTTTGCATTCATCCTTAATGCTCCGTAAAGATTTACAAACTTATCAATTACTAAATTTACATTATGATTAATATCATCTATTGACTCTAATTCATACTGATCTTCTAGCTTAACATTATTGATTTCATCTGGTTTTAAAATATAAGTATCGACCTTCATTAAACTTGCACCATTTACACGATTTGTAAAAATTTCATTAGTAATAATGGTTACATTTTTAAATAAACTATTAGGGAAAATTTCAAGAAAATCATTATATTGCAGATGAAATATATTTTCAGGATTTATTCTCTTATCAGCAAGAAAACTCTTAGTTGGATACAAAATTTTATGATTATTCAAAATAGCTTTAGATTCACGCCAAACATCATTCCATTTTTTCTCTTTTCCCCAAATATTCAAGATATTTCTTTGCTTGAAAACAGGTAAAACAAGAGATTCGTAAAACATATCTTGAACCACATTATTACCATAATCTAACAATAATTGGTACAATTTGCCTTTGTCATATTGATAAGTTACAGTAGCATTGTATGTTGACACAGTTGATAATTCATCAAACATCATTATTGGTTTAAACACTTCCTTTAACTTTATATAAGGCGGCTCTTCTAAGTCGCTATGCTTAACACCCATTTTATCTGCAATTAAAAAAAAAGCTCTTGTCATTCCGCGTTCGTGAGCCTTAATTTTTGCTTCATATTTATTATTACCCTTTGATTCAATAAAAATTTCAGAAATTTCAGAGATTGCACATTCCGCCGACTTCGGAAATGATAAAAAACACAGAAACAAAAGTAAAAAACATGTTTTTGAGTTTGTACCATTAAAATTAAAAAGCCTAGGCTTATGTTTACTATTTTGCACTTTTACCAATATCATTATTTACTTCTTTGCTACAGATACCGAGGCTGGTCTAATTAGTCTATCCTTAATTTTATAACCAACTTGCATTGTGCTGACTATACTACCCTCTTTATGTTGATCTGTCAGAACTTGTGATATTGCATGATGATTATTATAATCAAAATTTTCGCCTTGCTCAGGATTTATTGATTCTATACCATGTTTTTTTAGGACATCTAGCAATGCATCCCTTGTCATGATAACGCCTTCAATAATTACTTTACTATCATCATCTAAATTTTGTGGTACATGTAATAAAGCCCTAGAAAAATTATCAATAACTGGTACAAGATCTTTAACAAAACCAACTATCGCATAATCTCTTGCCTCTTCAACTTTTTTATTCATCCTATGTCTTGTATTTTCAGATTCAGCTATAGCACGAAGTAATTTATCCTGAATCAGATCTACTTGCTCTTTTAAATTATTTACTAAATCATAATCTTTTTCTTCTGTAAGAATCTTTTGCCCTTCATGCTCATCATCCAATATTTTTTGGTCTTCATCTAAATTTTCGTCAAGTATTTCATGTTCTGGATCATGTAAATTTTTAACTTTATCTGTATTTTTATTTTCACCTTGTTGATCGTTGCTTTCCATAGTTTTAAAATCTATTTTTTTAGTTGCCTTAGTATACTCATTAAAATATAGTACAAGAAGATAGTTTTTCAAGATATAAATAATTTTTCATTTTTAACCTATGCTCCGCCCTTCCAAAAGAAAAAATAATCAGATGCGAGATGTGTCTATTGAAAAAAATATTTTGAATAACGCCGAAGGCTCTTGTTTAATAAAATTTGGTAACACACAAGTTATATGCTCTGCTTCTTTAGAACATTCTGTTCCTAGATTTTTAAAAGGCAAAAATAGCGGTTGGATTACCGCAGAATACAGCATGTTGCCTAGATCCACTTTGCAAAGAATGCAAAGAGAATCAGTTAAAGGGGCGCAAACTGGTAGAACGCAGGAAATACAAAGATTAATTGGTAGGTCTCTTAGATCAGCTATAGATTTAAAGATACTTGGCGAAAAACAGATTATAATTGATTGCGACGTTATAAATGCTGATGGAGGAACAAGAACAGCAGCAATTACTGGCAGCTATATTGCTTTGCATTTAGCAATTAGATCATTAATAGATCAAAGAATTATCAAAAGCAATCCTCTGAAATGTCAAATTGCAGCCATATCGTGCGGTGTATACGGGGGACAACCAATCGTAGATCTTGATTATATAGAAGATAGCGGAGCAGATGTAGATGCTAATTTTATTTTCGGATCAAATGGCAATATAATTGAGATACAAGCTACCGGAGAAAAAACTGATTTTAATCAGCAACAGTTACTAGAAATGCTCGATCTGGCACAAAAAGCTGCTTCAAAATTATTTCAAATACAAAATCAAATTTTACTTGAGAATATTATAGGTAAATAATTAGAGGATTCTCCGAAATTCTTTTCTAAGTTAACTTTCTTGTTACCTTGAATATAATTTTTATCAAAAATAATTTTTATCATCTATGTTTTTCTGTTAAAAAATAGTTAATACCTATAGCTTCTCTTACTTGACCCATAGTTATTTTTGCTAAATTAGCGGCTTTATTTGTTCCCTGATATAATATTTCTTTAATATCTTCGTTATTGATGGTTTTTCTTTTGTCCCGAATAGGTTCAAGTAAATCTTGGATTGTGTTATTTAGAATATTTTTTATTGTTACATCCCCAAGTCCACCACGCTCATAATGATTTTTTAATGATTTCACCTCTTCTTTATCACGATGAAAAATGTCTAAATAAGTAAAAACTACATTCCCCTCAACCCTTCCTGGGTCTGTAATTTTTATGTGATTGGGATCAGTAAACATCTGAAATATTTTCTCCCTTACTTTTTCTTTTGTATCAGAAAGAAAAATAGCATTTCCTAAAGATTTACTTGCCTTGGCTTTTCCATCAACACCAATTAGCCTTGGAGTATTGCTTAAAATAGCTTTACATTCTTTAAGGCAGTTAGTGTTGTAAATTCTATTAAAACGCCTGACGATTTCATTTGTTTGCTCAATCATAGGGATTTGATCATCCCCAACCGGCACCAGCTCAGCTTGCAAAATGGTTATATCTGCTGCTTGATTGATTGGATAACAAAAAAAACCAGCAGGGATTGAATCGTCATAACCTTTTTGGCTGATTTCAGATTTTACAGTGGGGTTTCTCTCAAGCCTTCCAAGAGTTACAAGATTCAGATAGTAAACTGTTAATTCAGCAATTTCTGGAATTTGAGATTGTATAAAGATGGTTGTTATGTTCGGATCAATTCCAATACTCAAATAATCTTTTGCAACTTCAAAAACATTTTCGGTAATTTTACTTGGATTTTCAAAATTATCTGTTAAAGCTTGAACATCTGCAATCATGACATATTGTTCATAATCATTTTGCAATTTAACTCTATTTTGTAAAGATCCAACATAATGACCCAAATGCAATGGACCTGTTGGTCTGTCTCCTGTTAAAATTTTTTTTTTCATAAAAAATTGTTATATTTAGTTATCATTCTCGACTAAAGATTAGAGATGATAATGGTAATATCCTTTGCTTATTCTTCTTTAAAATCTGATATTATGAATTTTTTAACTTCCTGATGAGCATCTATTAAAGCCATATTCATATTTTTTTAATTGATTAAATTATTGTCAAATTAAATCCGAGACCTTTTTTATTAATCGCCTGTTCAATGGTAAACATACCATGTTTTACGTAAGAAAGCTATAGAATTATTGCTTGTCAAGTGGCTAGTTACATCCTAGAATAATAGACAATTGACTATAAAGTTGCTGTGAACATAAAAATAAAATCTAATTATTATCTTTCCTTTCAAGTGGATGAAATTCTTGTAAAGTCTTTTTTAAATGAGCAGTTTGTACATGAGTATATATCTGCGTTGTGCTAATATCGCTATGACCAAGTAATTCTTGAATAACTCTCAAATCAGCTCCGTTTTCCAGTAAATGACTGGCAAAGCTATGGCGAAGTGCGTGAGGAGAAATTACTGCTGGATCAAGACCAGCACTTAAACTAGCTTTTTTTAGCAAAAGTGCAAAATTTTGTCTTGTCATATGTCCTGAAGTGGAATTGCTAACAAAAAAGTAATTTTTTGCTTTTTGGCTTTTATTAAAACAGAAATAATCACGAATTTTTAAATATAGCATTAAAGTTTTTTTAGCTTGTTCATTAATTACTATTATTCTCTCCCTACCCCCCTTGCCTTTAATTATAAAATTAGTTCTGATTTGAGAAAATTTATCACCACTAGTAATTTCAGTAATTTTTAAACTAACAAGCTCACTAACACGCATACCACTTGCATATAACAAATGAATCATGGCATTTAGTCTAATACCATCAGGGGAATCATCATCATTACAATATTCAAGTAATATTTTTATATCATTGATCGATAAAAATTCTGGCAACTTGGAAACGTAACGAGGTAACTCCACAACCAAAACAGGGTTATAGTTAGTATAATTTTCACTTATTAAAAATATAAAATAGGTTTTGATAGTTGAGATTTTACGATTTATCGACCTTGCTGATATCCCAGACTTAGATAGTGATTCAATGAATTTGCTAATATCAGAATCTTTGACTTTCAACTCTGATAAATTAGTCTTTTTTAAAAATTCTTGAAAATCTTTTAAATCACGTTTGTAACTAAGAAGAGAATTTTTTGCAATCCCTCTTTCAGCAAGCATCATCTCTAGAAACTGTTCAATAAACTGCATATATCTAAAGAGATTGTGATAATGGAGGCCAAGGTCGGAATCGAACCAACGTATAGAGGATTTGCAGTCCTCTGCATTACCACTTTGCTACTTGGCCATTATATGCTATTTTAAAAATGTATAGATAAAGACTTTAACTAATTTTTATCTAAAATACAACATGTAAATTATAAAAAATCTAGTTTTTATAATAATTCAACTAATCTTGTTAACTCTTTGTGCGTGCCTTCCATTTTCAAAAGAAGTGCTTAAAAATTTTTCTATAATTTGGAAAACCGTTTTTTCTTCCGTCAAGTTGCTAGCTAAAACTAAAACATTTGCATCATTATGAGATCTGGCACGCTCTGCCATAAATTCATTTAAACACAAAGCGGCTCTAATAACAGAACTACGATTCGCGGCAATGGACATACCAATACCTGTATTACAAATTAATATACCATATTTAGCATTGCCTTCTATAATTTCTTCAACCAATTTCTTTGCGTAATCTGGGTAGTCAACTCTTTCTAAACTATCACACCCTAAATCTAATATAGTTTTTTGATTATTCAATTCAAGATTCAAACTAAGTTTTTCTGAATAATTTGAGTAAGTTTTATAACCATTTTGAATTAAAAAATCTAAAATTTTTAATTTTAACTCAAATCCTCCATGGTCATTCGCAATTACTAGATCATAATTTTGCATAAAAATATCCTTATCTATAGAAAAAACTTAGTATTTATTGTATAATGACATAGACATAATACATAACAAATATTCAAATAAAAGGCATAAATTAAATGAAAAATTATAGTTTTTATATATCACTATATATTATAATTACCACTGCTTTATCAAGTTGCGCGGTAACAAAGCAAATAGCTCCTATAGAATATAATCATAGTAATTCAAATCTTGAAAATTCAAGATTTTTAAATGAAAATACTGTTACAGTAGTTAGTAATGATGGGGAAATAATATCCAGCAAGTCTGAAATTGTTGAAGTATCTGAAATTATCAAACCAACTTCTCGTAATGAAAATTACATATTACCAATAGATAAAACAACTGAAGATCATTATAAAATTATTGAACATGAAGTAAAAAACAATGAAACAATTCAAGAAATAGCAATTAACTACGAACAAACAGTAGATGAGATAGCGCAAATCAATAATTTATCACTTCCTTATGATCTAGATAAAGGTGAGTTTATCAAGATAAAGCTGCCAAAGGATTTTGTGTTAAAAACAACATTAATCACTGAAGTTAAAGAAGAACCTATAAAACAAGTGCAAGTAGTTCCAGATTATATAATTCCCGTTAACGGAACTATTATAACTAAATTTGGAGATAAAACAGATCATGGAATTAATAAAGGGATAAATATTTCTGCCAAAAAAGGTGAGTCAGTTTTTGCTTCAGCATCTGGCAAGGTAATTTATGCAGATTATGATGCAACATTTGGAAATTTAGTAATTATCAAATTGGATGATAAAAACATAGTTCTTTCTTACTCTCATCTTGAAGGTTTAATAGTAAAAAAAGATACTCATTTAAAACAAGGTGATATAGTTGGATATGTTGGCAGCACAGGCAAAACCAAACAACCTCAGCTGCATTTTGCAGTGCGGGAAGGAAAAACAGCTGTAGATCCTTTAAAATTCGTTAATTACAGTGATTAATTATAGTTTATTAAGCTGATACTTATTTAAAACATAGATTACACATTAAATATACAAACAGCGTAGTTACTTTCATAAATTACTAGTTAATATAACTCTAAAATTGTACAATATGATAGGATTATAAATTAAAAATTGCTAAAAATGTCAAATTTATTAAATATTGTTTTACTGGTTCTTACAGGCTTTGCCTTATTATATCTATTAATTAAAAGAGGTAAACAACAGCCAAAAGTAAAAAAAATTATTGTTGTAGATCCAGAAGCTCAAAAAACATATAATATTCAAAAAAAGCACACTGATGAAGAAAAAACTCTTACTATGCAAGAGAAAATCGAACTATCTTGGCAATTTTTGGTAAATATTAAAAATCAAGTGATGCAAAAATTTTCAGAAACGGATCTAGAAAAAGTTCATAGGGCTGGTACTATACTTTCTGAGCATGGAATGAAATATCAACATAATGCAGAGTTAGAAATAATAGTAAACACAGAAATGTCTAAAACTAAAGTAGTTACAAACCAAAAAGAACAAGGGTCTGTTTCTAGATAAAAGATTTTTGATAAATTTGTACTATTTTCTCAATTTAAAAATATTTGGATTTGAAAGTTGTAGGATAGCAAAAATCATTAGTAAGTTTGCACAAATTTGTATTATCCATATTAAATTTATATACTCAGGGGCTACAATAAGTACTACTGGTTGTAAAAGCACAAAAATACCACTAGCAAACATTACAAGTCTAGTACAAATTTTTATAGAAAGTTTTATAGACGTAAAATTTGTTATCAAGCACATTATTATTATGATAAAACTTTTTTCAATAAAAATATTACAGAAAATAAGCAGAGTAAGAAGTGGAAATACCATATAAATAAGGACCTTAGGAGTCTGGTTGAAAAATTTTGTTAATAATGAACGCAATAACTCTTGGGTAATAAGTTGGCTTTCAGTGCCAAAAACTTGTTGATAATCTACAGGAAAGCTTTGTACATTGTTTTTTTGCAAATCGGTAAAAGAAAAAATTATGGTTCTACTTGCAAGAAAAATAGATACTTTAGCTTTATCCGATTGTAGCATTTTATTCTCAGGATCTATTGCAGCAACAAGTTGGTTATGTATATTATTTATGTATACAGGTTCAGAATTTTCTAAAGATATTTTGGTTCCATCGTATTTTAATTCAGGAAATTGAGATATCACATGATCTAAATTAATAACAGTTGGAGATATAGTACCATAAGAAAAATATTGTCTAACATTGTCTAGATAATTCAAAATTGCAATGCTACATAACAAGGATGAAATAAAAGAAATAGTTAAAATATATTTAATTCCATATCCATCATATGATGAAATAATTCTTTGATAAAAATTAACAGAAGATATAGATAACCATAAATTCGTAAATATTGTGCTAAAGCATTGAGAAATTTTTGAGAGTATAGTTGTCATATTAAATATTTTGTTTTAAGATAATGTATAGTTTTTTTAAAAGACCTAATTGTTCTTAAGTAGTAATATAATGAAGTTAGAGAAAAATGAAAAGTTACTTTTACAAGAATTGAGTAACTGTATTAGAATTTTAGCTGCTGATGCTGTAGAGGTCGCAAAATCTGGTCATCCAGGCATGCCTCTTGGTATGGCTGATGTAATGACTGTACTTATTTGTAAATTTTTGAAATTTAATCCAAAACAACCAAAATGGTTTAATCGTGATAGATTGGTTTTATCGGCTGGTCATGGATCAATGTTGCTTTATGCATTTTATTATCTTACTGGATTTAAAGATTTTTCATTAAATGATATTAAATCATTTCGTAGTTTTGGCTCAAAAGCTGCTGGGCATCCAGAGAGTCATGTATATGAGGCTATAGAAGCTACCACTGGTCCATTAGGCCAAGGTTTTGCAAATTCCGTTGGTATGGCTATAGCGCAGAAAAAATATCAAGATCGTCTTGGAAAAGAGATTTCTAATTATAAAATATATACTATAGTTGGAGATGGTTGTTTGATGGAAGGAATATCTTATGAGGCTGCTTCCCTAGCTGGTCATTTGAATTTAGATAATTTAATAGTGATTTTTGATGATAATGGTATATCTATTGATGGAAGCACAAAGCTTACGGTATCGGAAGATCAATTAGCTAAGTTTAAAGCTTTTGGATTTGATGTTGAATCTATAGATGGTCATGATTTTGAAGAAATTGAAGCAGCTTTGCACAGGGCAAACAATGCTACAAAACCATATTTTATTGCTTGCAAAACTATTATAGGAAAGGGAATTAATTTAAAAGCTGGAAGTGAAAAAGCCCATGGTTCCCCACTTGGTAAAAATGAAATAGAATATTTAAAAAATAATATTTCTTTTGATCATAAACCTTTTGAAATTGAGAGTAGATTACTAGATTTTTGGCGAGATTGCGGCGTAAGAAATTTAGATCTATTTGAGAGATGGCAGAAATTATTTACAGAGTTAAATAATCAAGACAAAGAATATATACAAAATTCAAAAATAATTGATTATTCATTATTTAATTTAGAAAGTTTATTATCTCATAATCAAAAGGAAGCAACTAGAGTTTCTTCTGGTAAAATTCTTCAAGAATTAGTAAAGCATAATGATAAAATTATTTGTGGATCAGCTGATTTGTCACTTTCTAATAATGTTTTTGGATCAAATAATAGCGCTATAAATGCCCAAGATTTTTCTGGCAATTTTATTCATTATGGTGTTCGTGAAAATGCTATGGCTGCTATTATGAATGGTCTTGCATTATCTGGATTTTTTCCAATAAGCGGTACTTTTTTTGTTTTTTCTGATTATATGAGACCTTGTATTAGGTTATCGGCAATTATGAGAACCAAAGTTATATATATAATGACTCATGATTCAATAGGAGTTGGAGAGGATGGTCCAACTCATCAGCCAGTTGAGCATCTTGCATCATTTAGAGCGATGCCAAACATAAAAGTTTTTAGACCAGCTGATCTTCTAGAAACGCTCGAATGTTATCTAGATGCTTTAAATTACCATGGTCCCTCCATACTAGTTCTTTCGAGGCAAAATTTAAAACAGATTAGAACGGAATATGATCGCCAAAGTAACTTATGTGTAAATGGTGCTTATATTATTTCCGAAGCTAGTGATGATAAAAATATTGATATTGTAATTTTTGCGTCTGGTTCAGAATTATCAATTGCTATTGAGGTTAAAGAAACGCTAGAAAAATCTTTTAACAAATCAGTCCGTGTTATATCTGTTCCTTGTTTTGAAAATTTAGATCAAATGCATCCAGGATATTTGAATGATCTTGTTTCTGGCGCAAAGTTGAGGGTGGCTATTGAAGCAGGCTCTATTTTAGGTTGGCATAAATTTATCGGTTTGGATGGTATTTTCTTTGGTGTTGATCAATTTGGATTTTCTGCTTCTGCAGAACTTATATATGATCATTTTGGTTTAACCACAGAAAAAATAGTAAAGGATATTATTGCTCTTAATACTAGGTGATTAAAGATGAGATAAAATCAATAATAACGCCTGTTTACATGCTAAATGACGTATTTCATTCCTATTTCCTGAAAAATAATATGTACTAGATGTAACTATTTTATTTGCATATATACCAAAACATATTGTACCAACAGGTTTTTGTTTTGAACCTCCAGATGATCCTGCAATGCCAGTTATAGAAAGTATAATATCAGAATTCACAATAGCGCTAAGACCAGTTGCCATATATAGCGCAGTTTCTTCTGAAACAGCGCTATATACATCTAATATATTTTCTGGGATTTTTAATATATTGACTTTTGCTTTATTTGAATAAGTTATTATACCAGTATCAAAATAGTCTGATGAACCATCTATAGCAGTAAGATAAGACGATATTAGCCCACCAGTACAAGATTCAGTTACTGATATAGTATAATTTTTTTCTAAAGATTTAGTTTTAATTTTTTCTACTATACTAATTAGATCTGGATCTAAAATCATAATAATTATTTTTAGTTCTATAAGTCTATAGAGCAAAAGTTTTTGTTCTATAAAAGTCTTAAGTTACAAAACTTTGTACTAAGCTGCCAGATAATAAATACCACCCATCTATTAATACAAAAAATATTATTTTAAAAGGTAACGCAACCGTAACTGGTGGCATCATCATCATTCCCATTGCCATCAAGATTGATGCAACAACTATGTCAATTATTAAAAATGGTAAGAAAAGTAAAAAACCTATTTCAAAACCTCTTTTTAATTCGCTAATCATAAAAGCTGGTATCACAACCCTTAACGGAAGCTCCAGTAAATCTTTTGGAACATCAATTTTTGCAATAGAGGTAAATAAATCAAGATCTTTTGAACCAGTATTTGCCAACATAAATTTTTTAAATGGGTGAATTATTAGTGGAAAAGCTTCCTCTTCTGTCATTGTTTCTTCTAGCATTGGTTTCAAACCATTGTAGTATGATTCTTCTAGAGATGGAGACATGATAAAAAAAGTGAGAAAAAGTGCTAAGCTAATTAATACTTGATTGGGAGGGGTTTGTTGCAGACCAAGAGCTGTTCGTACTATTGATAGAACAATAGTAATTCTAACAAAAGAAGTTATCATAATTAAAATAGATGGCGCTAGTCCAAGAACAGTAATTAACAAGAAAATTTGCATTAATCTACTTGTCATTGAACTACTACCAAGAATATGTTCAAGCTCACTAGCAAAAGAGTCAGCAGCAATTGCGCTAACAGGTATAGATATAATCCCTAAAATTAATATTGATAAAGGAATTATATTAATTTTTTGAAAAAAAAGAGTAAATAATTTAATCATGTTCTTTTTGCTGTTTTGCAGTATGTTTATATTTATCTATTAAAAAAGAGTTGTTTTTTCCGACTCCTATTATATAGTTATTACCTATTGTATCAGTAACATTCACAAGTTTCATAGTGTCGTCAATATAAACTATGTTTTCAATTTTTAAACCATTCCCTTTTATATTCGAATGGGTAGAATGCCCTATTTTTGTATATTTTTGTATGAATTTTAATAAAACATACAAAATGCAAAAGACAACTCCTAAAGAAAATAAGGTTTTCAGAATGATTGTAATTTCCATAAATTATTTATTATTCTTGATATCGGAGTTTGCAAGATAAGTTTTTAATTGAGTCTCCTTCCTTAATAAATTACTGCTTTGTTCTTTTAATTCCTGTTTTTTACTAGCAAATAGCTTGCGAAACAAAATTAACCTTGATTGTATTTCTGTAAGCTCTTCTGTATTAAACTTTTTCTCTTTTGTTGTATCAAATATTTTTTGAAGATGAATTATTAAAGATTCGTCGTCAAAGTTAGTTTGAAAATTTTTTTCAAACCTATCTATTTCATCTAATATGTTTTTAAATTCTAGGTTTTGATTCATAAATTTTTCAGTTTATTTAATTTTTTTTGTTTATCTTGCTCGTAAATATAAGTGAAAATTTTTGCAACTACAGAATAAACTTCGATAGGAATAGATTCATTAATATCTAGAAGCGATAAAATTTCTACCAAATCAGCATCCTTATGCATAGGAACATTATTGTCACGAGCTATTTCAATAATTTTTTCAGCAATTACACCTCTTCCAGAAGCCAACACTTTTGGCGCATCATCTTTTTTTTTGTCGTAAGATAATGCTACTGCTTTTTGATTTTTTCCAAAATTGCTGTAATTATACATAAAAGATTATAAAAAAATATTACAATGAACTATTTACACAAAATTGCTAAATTCTTTGCGACAGTTTGCTACATAGGCAAAATAAAAATTGCACCCGGTACTTTTGGATCACTTGTCGCTTTTCCTATATGCTATATTATAATGGATTTTTCTTTAAAAAACCAACTTGTTTTTAAAATAGCAGGGTTTAATGATAATGAACAACAATTTTTAACTATTTTTTTTATTGAAATATTTGCAACTTTTTTGGTATTTGCGATTGGAACTTATTTTACAAGCATATATATAAAAAATATGTCAGAACAAGATCCTAAAGAAGTGGTGATTGATGAGGTTGCAGGACAAATGATGACTCTTATTTTATCTTCTTTTTCAGTTATTTTTCTTTACACTTCTTCTTTGCCTCGTAAAATTGGTGAAATTTACACTGATTTTATCTTTTTATTCTTGCTACCATTTTTTTTATTTAGAATATTTGATATATTAAAACCCTGGCCAATAAATTGGTTTGATAATAATATAAAAGGTGCGTTTGGTGTGATGATTGACGATATTATAGCAGCTTTTTTCGCTGCTATAAGCCAATATGTAATTGTTTTTTTTATTATAGGGTTTTTCCCCTTGGTTCAATAATTATCAATTTTAAGTATTTTTTATAAAAAATTTAGACAAATTGGAATTTATTGTGTAAATAATTAGTTTATAAAAGTAATTATTATAAAAGTGAATAATATGGCGAAAAATAAAAATGCAGAAAAAACTAAGGCTTCAAAATTTAAAAAAGATCTAAAACAAGTTCAAGATCATTACTTAGATTATCCATATCCAATGCGTGACCCTGAAGATGAAAAAAAGGGTATAATGAGATTCCAAGGTGATTTTTTAAGTGAAATAAATCACCATATTTACAAAGGAAAGCAAGATTTTAAAGATGGTTATAGAGTTCTTGTAGCGGGTGGTGGCACGGGTGACTCAACAGTCTGGATAGCAAAACAATTGATGGAATATCCTAAAGCTGAAGTTGTATATATAGATTTTAGCAAAACTAGTATGGATATTGCCAAGAAAAGAGCTGCTTATCATGGTATCACCAATATTACTTGGATTGAAGATAGTATACTTAATATACCGGATTTAAAACTAGGAAAATTTGATTTTTTTCAATGTAGCGGAGTGCTGCATCATCTTGAGAATCCAGATTTAGGTATAAAAATTCTTTCCGATATTACTAAAGAGAATGGTGGTGGTCATATCATGGTTTACGCTCAATATGGTAGAACGGGTGTTTATCAGATCCAAGAATTGCTTCGTAGAACTGGAAAGGGAATTGATAATCGCCAAGAAGAAGTTGTTAGCGCTTGGGAGGTAATTAATAGTTTACCTTCAACAAATTGGTTTAACAGAGGCGCTGACTTGCTAAGTGATCATAAAATGTTTGGTGATATTGGACTTTATGATATGTTCCTGCACAAACAAGATAGAGCATATACTATACCTCAGCTTTACGATTTTGTTGAAAATGCAGGTCTAAATATCGCTGGTTTTACTGAAAACTATACGAGAGCAATTCTAAATATAGAAAGTTATTTTAAAGATTCAGCAACAAAAGAAAGAATAAAAAAATTACCTTTAAGGGAGCAGCAAGCTATATGTGAACTGATCTATGGCGGTATTATAAAACATGATTTTCATGTTTCAAAGAAAAAGGATGCCAATGCTGATTTTGATGATTTTGAAAATATTCCTTTTGTCTTTAATTCGGATGATTTGTGTAAAAATTTAATTGATTTTATAAATTCTGGTGGCGATCATATTATGAATAAGTATGTTAATTATAAATTTACAGATTCATTTCAAAGAGAACTTAATATAAAACTCGCTATTCTTCCGAATACAAAATTTTTGTTTGCTCAATTGGAAAAAGGTGATAAATCTTTTTCTGAAATTTTTGAAGCTGTAAGAAAAGAAAATGGATCAAAATCATCTGACCAAGAATTATTGAACGAATTTGTTGTAAATTTAGTGCCTTTATATACTGTTGGAGTAATATTACTGCGTCATAAATCAATAAAACCATTTAATAATTTTAAATCGATAGCACGTTAATTTATCTCATCCATTCTTACCAATTGGGGTGTTTGTGCCAGCTCCCCATATTAGTATTAATGTTTTGTAAATTACCAAGATTATTCGAATAGAAGCAAAAAATGCTTCCGAGACTAATTCGCTGTACAATATTGTTTAATAGTAATTGACCATGCGTTATTCTAAAATCATATTCTTTATTATAATTGTTTCGCTTGGATTAGTTGCATTATATTTTAAGTATTTCTTGCGTGATAATCACAAAGATGTAATTCTTTTCGAAAATCAAGAAGATTATAAAAGAAGACCTGTTGATCCAGGGGGCGTAATTATTCCTCATTCAAATAGTTTGATTTATGAAAAATTAAACCCTAGTAATAAATTGATAGAAAATGTGGATTTTTTATCAGAGCCTGAGGAACCGATTGATCTTGGGTTTAAATCTAATTTAGAAGACGTTATCGTTTATGATTCAATAGATGATATTCTTGCAAAAATTGATCTAAATGAAGCAGCTACTGGCGAAGATCCATTTGTTCATATAGATGATTCGATAAATCATAATAAGATAGTTACCACAGCTAATGATTTTGATATAAACCATAATCCATCTAAGCTAGAAATCACCAAGCTTTCAACATCCCCAAATAAACAATATATTTTAAATTCAAGCCTGCTAGATGCTGATTATAAGATTCAATTATCCTCGGCTTGGTCGGAAAAAGAAGCTGAAACAGAATGGGGGAAAATACAGTTACGTCATATCAAATATCTAAAAAATACAAAATTAATAATAAAAAAAGTTAAAGTTAACAATAATAGAATAATCTATTTAATAATGGCTGGTAATTATCCATCTCTAAATCAAGCAAAACTAGTATGTAAAAAACTGGCTCTAAGTAAACAAAATTGTATTGTTACTAAATAAATTCTATTTTTTAGTTTTTTTGGCACGCTTTATGCGCCTATTTGTTTATATAGTATTTTAACTAGGAAAAACCCAATGTCTGCTGATTATTTAGAAGTTTCAAGCGCAGTTTCTACCAACAAATCTTTTGGTGCAACAAAAATTGTTCATAATAAACGAGAAGAGATCCCCTCTTTTTCTAATTTTGTTAACCATTCAAATGCTGATCATCAACCAAAAACTGATTTTAATAACCACGAAGATCATAATCCAAAAAGAGATAAAGAGACTATGTCTCAGTCTGATTCATCTTTAGCACTGAAGAATAAAGATGATAATGATCTTTCTAATAATTCTTGCGAAACTTTTAGTGATGAATCTTCTGAAGCTAATTTGTTGTCTAATAAAGATGAATCCTTGAAAAGAAAATTAGAAGAAGAAAAGATATCTGAGGAAGGAATGGCAATTGTTCAAGCTGTTGTTGTACCTACTAATAATGTTCTTTTAGCACCAGAGATTTCAGATCCTTATATTCAGGAACAAGAACTAGAAATTTCTGAAGTTGAATTAGATGATATTAAACAAAATGCAATATCTAAAGAAAAATTACTTTTGGATTCAAAATCAATTTTGCTTGAAAGTGATGTATTAGTAGGATTGGATTCAAAATCAATTTTGCTTGAAAGTGATGTATTAGTAGGATTTGATCATACTAAATTGCAAGCAACGAATATCAATCAACAAAATATTGATACTATATCAAATGAATTTACTATAACTCAAACTAAACAAGAACTTTTATTTAATGAAGAGTCTTTTGACTTAAGTTTTGGATTGAAAGATTTAGAGCAAGATCAAGATTTTTTATTAAAATCCACTGAATCTAAGTCAAAAGAACCTTCTTTGCTTACCCAGGCTAACCTAGCTAATGCATTGGAGAAGAGAACGCAATTATTAGATGAAAACTCATATTCTACTGAGTCTGAATTAACTGATAGCACTGAAATATCTCTAACTGATCTTACTTTAAGAAAAGACAATTCTGGAGATAAACCAATTGTGCAAAAAGAACTTGTCAAGATAGAAATGGGTAGTAAAACAGCTGAATCTAACAGTTTAATTGATGATGAAATATTAGAAACTATGTCTTTTGATAAATTTAATGATTTACAAATATCTGATTTTGCTGCGATAGATAGTTCTAAAATAAAACCAGAAATATCTTTTGATAGTGGCATGATTTCAGCTAATAAGACTACAATACAACCTCAAGAACAATTATCTTTGTCATTAAAATATGCAGTGTCCCAAGGTAAAAGTGAGGTTACGATTAATCTATACCCTAAAGCTTTAGGTGCTATTGATGTAAAAATAGAATTTGCTACTAACAGCGCAGGACAAACTGAAGTACAAAAAGTACTTATAACAGCTGATCGTAGTTCAACTCTAAAACTTTTGGAGAATACAAAATCTCACTTGGAGACAGCCCTTGCTGAATTAAAGAAAGAAACAGCAACTACAGTAACTGAGTCTTCTAAAAAAGAAGCATCCTTGCAATTTGATATGAGAGGTGGCTCTAGCGATCAATCAAATGAAGGATATTTTACTTCATTCGAGGAAAGAGAAAATTGGATGAATAAATTTAAAAATTTGACTTCTTCTGAAGATGCTTCTTCAACAAATTCGCAAAAAGTTTTAAGAAAAAATATTCACACTTCCACAAATATTGATATAGAGGTATAAAATGCCAATAAGTTCTGTTGAAAAAAGACAATCAAGCATTTTGGAGCAAAGTCAGGCAAGAATTTCTGATGGTTTTAAACAAAATAACAATGGAAAATATTTTGAAGATACAAGAACAAAATCTTCAAAAGAAGCCTCTGGTAGATATACAAAATCTGAATCAAGCAAATCTGGCTATCTTGCTGCTGATTCTTTTGATAAAACTTTAGATTTTGTTGTTAAATCACTGCTAGCTTCTGTTCAAAATATAGATCCAACTAGCGAAAATTCTGGTAGCCAAAGCTCGGAGATGCTTACAACTGCTACTGCAATTGCTAATGTCAGTTCAGCTAAGGAGCAGGTTGCTAAAATGAATGAAATGATGGAGGCGATCAAGAATCCTGGTTATAATGCTCTTGACATACAGGGCAAAGAGGTAAGTTACGATAGTAGCAAAAATTTTAATGGATCTGATCCTGTTAGTTTTAGATATAATGTTAGTTGCCGTGAAGAATATAAAGATGCAACTGTTTCAACCTTTATTAAGGTAAAAAATAGTGATGGTAAAATAGTCTATGAAACTAAGGGTGGTGGTAAAATAGGTGATAATGAATTTGAATGGAATGGTCGTGATAAAAAAGGTAAGAAGTTACCTGCAGGTAGTTATTCGATAGAAGTTATTGGCAAAGGGTCAAGAAATGTTAGCGGCAATAGGGTAGATTTTAATGTTGATGCTACTAGTCTTAATAAAGCTATTGTTGAATCTGTTGAAATAGAAAATGGTGTTGCTACAAAATTAATACTTAGTAATGGCGAGCATATTGATAAAGCACAAGTAGTTAGGGTAAAAGATATCAGCAAATCTAAAAATTCAATTGAGCTTTCTTCTAGCTTGATAGGTAATTTCATAGAGTTTGATTTAACTAGGACGCAAGTAATAGCTGGTGATATGGAAGTTTATTATAATAACCATATAGAAAATCCAGGTAAAGCGACTATAAAAATTTCTGATAGCAAGGGTAAATTAGTCAAAACTTTTGACAGTAATGAGATAAAGAAAAAAGGAATAGGTTCAATTTCTTTTGCTAAAACTGGTCTTGAAAGCGGTAATTATACTGTGGAAATAGTTGTTGAAGATAATAATAAATCAGGAACTCCTGAAAAATTAAAAACAGACCCTGTAACCTTGTTAGCTAAGGGTATAGATTATATAAACCAAACTGTAATCGCGATAGATGAAAACGATGTTGAGGTAGGGTTTAAAACACATAATATTAACGCCGTTGTTGGTGATTTTTCTCCTCTTACCGCAAGAGCAGAGCAATATCTTGGCAAAACTATTAATTACGATGATTCCGTCTTTGAATTCCAGGAAGATTATCAGTTTGATTCAGTAGTAGCAAAACGATTAGATGACGCTGATATTTCGCATGAAGAGCTTAGAATTTATGACGAGAATGGTCAGCAAGTTGCTGAATTAAAAGGTTATATATATCCTTTTGATCTTAATGATAGTTCTCTTCAAGAATTAAAAAAGCTTGATGAATATATTGATTTTGATAAAGAAAAATATATAAAGTATTCTGAAGATCAGAAGATGAAACTCAGCATCATTATTGTTAATAATCTTGAAAAAGATAAGTATAACTTTCAAGAACAAAACCTAAATGATGGTTTCAAGAAAGGTTTTGTTGAGCTTCGATTCCCTGTTTGGGATGGTACATTCACAATGGGAGAAAAGAAAGATCAAGTAGCTAGTGTTGCTCAAACTTTTACTACTGTGCGTGCAACTATTCATGTAAAATCAGACGGCAGTAACTTTGGAGCTAAGCCATGCTCAGCTATAGGGCGTGTTAAATCTTATTCAATAAATGATGATGGTGAAATATATTTAAAACTAGAAAATGGAAAAACTATCAAAGAAAGCCAGATTTTAAAGGATTAAATAAGAATGATGAAATAGGTTGAGGTCAGTTTTATAGAATTCATGATGTACAAAATAAATTCTATAAACAGCTAAATCTCTTGGAAAACAAGATTTTAGGTCACTACGACATATGCGCATATCTTAAGAATTTTCTATGTAAAACTGAGGTTGTTATAAAAACTCAGGCAATGGGAAATAATACTTTATGATTGAATCTCATTTTCTTCCACTTTTCTTACTAATATCTCTTTTTCTTTATTAATTCTGTTTTCGATATAATCAGTAAGAGTTCTAACATCATAGTCTTTGTATTTTTGAACAGGTATAATTTCCAATATTTTTACAGAAATTAAGCCTGATTTTCTAAACCAAAAACCTTTTGGCCAATAAACTCCTGCATTATGAGCTATTAAAACTATGGGAACATTTGTATTCATTGCAAGTTTAGCGGCGCTAGGTTTAAATTTAACATTTTTATCTATTTTCACTCTAGTGGCTTCTGGGAACATTATTATAGATAACCCCTCCTCTATTTTCCTTTGTCCCTCATTTAAAATTTGAACGACTGAAAGACTATTACTCCTATCCACAGCAATAGGATTGACTGTCCTTAAACACCAGCCAAATATAGGAATATCAAATAATTCTTGTTTTATAACCCAAGAATGTTTGGGGATAATCAATTGCATGAAAAGATTTTCCCAAAATGATTGATGATTAGCAAGAATAACATGAGGCTTCCCATCTTTGGGTAATTTTTCCATTCCCATTACTTCATATTTTATACCACATAAAATTTTGGCTAAAAATACAAAAATATAAGAAAAACTTTCTGCAACTTTATATCGAAAATTATATCCTGCATTAAGATAATGCATAGGAACGCAGCAAAATGCAAAAAATGCTAGTACAAAAAAGCCTAATATTAAATAAAAAGCAAGAATTCTAAGTCGCCAAAACATAATATACTATTAAGATTATTAATGTGCAGGTTATAGATTTTATTGGTAAATTGCAATTTAATATTGATCATTACTAATAAAACAATCTAAATTTACTAAAAATACA
>Ga0222713_10000788_pt1 | contig 35954 bp, 27 predicted proteins | sample C33_649DmetaG_FD_165061 | JGI IMG/M metagenome (GOLD analysis project Ga0222713, IMG submission 165061) | Estuarine water microbial communities from San Francisco Bay, California, United States - C33_649D | ecosystem: Environmental > Aquatic > Marine > Unclassified | place: USA: California... | reverse complement strand
CGCGCGGAGGGAACTGACGGGGCCCTCAGCGAGAAAGCGGGCGGTGTTGCCCCTCAGGTTCACCGCTACCTCAAAAACTAAATGCTACTGCACCGTTAGCCGCACCGCCTGTCCGCCCTGCCACAGGACGTAGATTCCGGCGGGGCAGTGTTCCGGAACTTGTACCAGCACACGGCCGGATTCCTCCCGCTGCGGCCACGCCAAACGCTGTCCGGTGAGGGTGTAGACGGCTACTTCAGCGTCTGAAGGGCTCGAAATCCACTGGCCGGAGGCGGCTGGGTTGGGGAACCACATTGCGCCCAGCGTCGCCTCGTCGAGGCCTACCGTGCGCAGGGATTTGGTCAACGTATCCTTTCCGCCGCAGTCGTTGGACGCGATGAGCGACACGTTGTAGAACAATCCGGGAACCGCGTATGTCTTAATCGGATTCGCGCCAAAACCTTGGGTTCCGTCGCCAAACAACCACTGGTAGCCGACCACATCGGGGCTGCACCACGGACCGGCTTCGAACTGAACTCGCATTCCTGCTCCGTTCGACGATAAAATGTTCGCAACCCATTCAGCTGTCGGGTTTGAACACGTAATCACCACCTGCGACGAAGTCACGGTGTCGCCACAAATGTTGTAGGCCTTCATCGTGACCGTGTAGGGACCTGAAATGGCGTAGGTATGCACGGGATTCGTGGCGGAACTCTGTCCTCCGTCGCCAAACGTCCACACTGCGCCTGCGGCATTGTTCGCAAGGCTCGTGAAGCTCACAGTATTGCCATTGACCCCGAACGAGAACCCGCCGCTCAACGGAGCGCACACATTAATGGTAGTTTGCACGGTATCGCTGCTTCCGCAGAAATTGGCCACAATCAACCGCACCGTGTAGGTGCCTTGTACCCCAATGGGCACGGTGGTCGAACCCGAATTGGGAGACGCGACCACGGTTCCACTTGAGTTTGTCACTGTCCACTGGTACGTGTTCGTCGGACTCAGGTTTTGGGCACTCAAAATCACGTTCATACCGACTACGGCCGAGGTGAAATTGGCCGAAACCGCCGGGCAGGGCTGCGTAGTAAAGTTCAACGGACCAATCCAGGCACTTGCCAAACCATTGGTGCAACTGTCTTTGAGGTAGACGCTGTACGCCGTATTCGCAGTTAATCCCGAAATAGTATACGGCGAAGCGATTCCGTTGGCCGCCGACGTGGCGTTGGTCGGAACATATCCCGCCAACCCGTAGGCGATGCGTGTGCTACCTCCGCCCGCAGTAAAATTGATGGTCGCTCCGGTTACCCCAATGCCTGTAGCTGTAACTGCAGATGGCGCGGTGCATGTCGGAATCGGTGCTTCTACCACTCCAAACTCGTCGATAGCCAACTCTGCCCAGCCATTAATCGTATTGTCCTTTAATCCGCGGAACCGGAACCGCACCGTCGTCCCAGCGTACGCCGGAAGCTGGACTTCGTTCAGAGACCACGGAGAAGCAGCACTCGTCTGCACTCCGGGCTGCACGACCACTACGGGATTCCAACCCGTACCGGTGTCTGCAAACACCTGCAACTCGTCGATAAGGGCTCCCAACAGATGGCTGTGAAAGCGAAGCATCGGTACGCTTAATGGAGCCGTATTGATCCAGGGAGACGTAAGAAGGGCGATCCCGGTACCATTGCTGCCGAATCCGGCAGTATACATGTACTTGCCGCCATTGACTCCTTGGTTGGGCCCTGAGGTGCCCGACTGCATCGGACCTTGACCAACGGCCCAGTAGAACTCATTCGTTGCAGAACCTGCCGACCGCGACCAGCAGCTGTTAATGCTTCCGGCTAAGTTGGGCCATACGCCTACCACCCATTGGTTTGAGTTGAAGGACTCGTTGAATGGGGCATTCACTGCGATGCATGCGGTCGTTGCCGAAATGCCAGTTGACCATTGGCTGACGCTCGTTGGCCCACAGCTATCCTTGACATAAATATCATACGCAGTGTTGGGGGTCAAACCACTGAGCAAGAACGGATTGCTTGACGCCACTATTCGGGTGCCGGTTGTGCTCGGATTGAATCCACTCGGGCCGTACTTCACCACCCAGGGACTCGCGCCTCCCGTCCAACTTAAATTGACGGAATTGCTATTGGTGCTCTGCACGCTAAACCCAGTCGGCTTGGGGCAGGTTGGTGTCTCGTGCACATCAAGGTCGTCAAAGGCCAACTGGCAAAAGAAGGCATTTGCAGCGGTTGCCTCACCGGTAAATCGAAGTTGGATTGTTTGGTTGGCAAAGGCCGCGAGGCTTACAATCACCTCTTGCCACGGATCCGTTTCGGCTGACTGCTGCTGACCTGTACTCGACCACACTTGGGTTGCCACCCCGGCACTGTTAATCACGTGCACTTTGGCTCCTGCGATTTGGTTTCCGAACGCGTGGTACCAAAACGTGAGCTCAGGTACATTCAATGGAGTCAAATTAATGAGCGGCGTAAAAAACTGCGTCGAAGTATTACTCGCTGTAAATCCAATGGCGTCCATGAACACGTACTTACCTGCGGAACCGGGTGAGTGGTCGTCGCTGGGCCCTGTTTGGGCGGTATTGAAGGTGGGTGGGCCCACAAGCATAGTCAGACCTGTGGTCGACGATCTGCTCCAGCAGTTGGGCCACGTTCCGGGCTGGTTAAAAGCGGGGGCAACCCAGCTGCTGTTGTCAAAATTCTCAGACCAAGGAGCATTGACCGCGTTGCACGCAGTGGTAAACGATATCGGGCCGACCCATGGCGAAAACGAAGTAGGCCCGCACGAGTCACGAACGTAGGCTTCGTAGGCGGTGTTCGCGGTAAGTCCATTAACCGTGGTGGAGGTTCCCGAAAATCTGTGAATGGAACCGCTTCCGGCACCCGTGCCGGGGGCTCCAAACGAAATCTGGTGATGGCTCGAACTGCCCAAAACCAAAGAAAACGAAGCAGAATTTGCCTGAACACCCGTATTGATGAAGTTAGAAGGTGGTATGCACCCGGATGCCTGTCCGATAAAAATATCATCAATTGCAATCCGCCCTAAGGTGGGGAACGTAGTCGTGCCTTTTCCGATGAAGCGAATGTTCACCGTTTGGCCGGCAAACGTCGTCAAGGGATAGATTTGCTGCTGCCAGGGACTTGTTTGGCTACTAAATTGGCTAGGGTTTGCAGGAATCGAACCCAATCGTACCCAATTCGAACTACCCACTTGTGAAGCCTCCACAATGAGCGAGTCGACTTGCGTGCCAAACATGTGGTACCAAAATGATATACTTGGCTGCGAAGCTCCCGAAAGGTTGATTTGGGGCGTGCGCAAAATGGCTTCGCTGTTGCCCGTAAAACTGTTAAATCGGTCGGTGAGCATGTACTTGCTCCGTCCCGAGTGGTCACTCGCCGGGCCAGAAAACGTAAATGTTTGAAACGGAGGCCCCGTAACCCACGCATAACCTTGGTTGGGGTTGGGAATCCATCCGCACATGTAGGTTCCGAGTCCGTTGAACGTGGTACGTGGACCAAATGATTGATGGTCAAAGTTCTCAAACCACGGAATTGTCGCTGGACTGGCGCAGGTTGTTGAAAAGCCATAATAGCTCGTCCAAGTACTCTTTTGGCCGTTGGCGCAGCTGTCGCGAACATAGAAGTCGTATCCCGTCGAACCCGACAGGCCAGTTATGACTCGCGTTAACCCCGTATACCAAGGGGTCAAGGTTCCGCTACCCGGTGCAAACCCAAGTGGACCGTACTCAATTTGGTGAAACGGGTTGCCTGGCGTCACCGACAATGTGACTGTAGTGTTGGTGCGCGTGACCAAGCTCAAGGCCGAGGGCGTCGTGCACGCATTCATCTTGCCCGCTGTGAGCAAGAGACCAAGGGCTAAAAGCAAAAAATTCCGCATAATCATAGATAACTGCAAAAATCGTTCAAGAGTTTGACGTGCTTCGGCCCAAAATGCACAACGCCCCGCCCCAATGAACCATCGGCACCCTACACCCTTTGAGCGTTTGAACTAACTTTGTGGTAATGCGTCGAATTCTGCTTGGTTTTGCCCTGCTGCTCTGGTTTTCCCGGATTGCGGACCCCGTGCTGCACAGCCTCGCGCACGACCACCACGAGCACTGTGCTGAGCAGGGCCTTCACCTGCACGAAGGCGACGACTCCTGCCAATGGACCGACCCGGCCTACCTCTTGGGCCTTCAGCCGGTTGCCATAGGCTGGGAACTGGCGCCCCGCGCTTCGAGGAGCGCTGAGCCTTTAGCCCACCTCGCTGCGGCAAAGAATTCAGATGTTGAGTCGCCTGCCCTGCGTGGGCCGCCCTTGGGTTAACCTCCGTCATTTATGCGCGGAACCGCTTCGCGTCTGGTTAACTCATTCACCACATCATGAATAAATTACTTTTTGGGCTGCTCGCGGCCCTGCCCCTCATTCTTTGGGGCCAACGCGACACATCCATTGTCATTGAACTCGGAGAGGCTTCGGTCGAGGCACAGCGCGACAACCCGTCCGCACTGTCCACTCAAGTCCTCGCCATTCCCGTGCGCACCCTCGCCGACCAAGGGCCCTCGGCCATGCTTCAGCTCAGCCGTCAGGCTCCGGCCCTACAGCTCGCGAGTGTGGGCGGGCATACCGTCAAACCCATTCTGCGCGGCCTGGGAGGCTACCGCGTCGTTACTGCCTACCAAGGTTGGCGCTACGACAACATGCAGGGCGGGGCAGACCACGGGCTTGACTTTCCGCTCATGGGCGTCGACCACGTCGAGGTGATGCTCGGCCCCAACTCCCTCGCGCTCGGAACCGACGCCATGGCCGGCGTGCTCTACTTCTCAGACGTGCGTCCGCGCGCCACCGGCAGCCAGCACTCGCTGACCCTCAACGGCGGCGCGAACGGAATGCCCTGGTCGGGCCAGTACAGCATGCACCGCAGTGGGCCGGGCATTTATTTTGTCGGAGCCTACGGCGGATTCAGCCCCGAGTACCGCGATGCCCGCGGCGACACGGTCCACGGCACGCATGCTCAAACCCTTGCGCTGCGCGCTCTAGGCTCGTGGCAAAAAGGCAAAACCCAGCACCGCCTCAAACTCACGGGAGTCCAACGCCGCTTTGGGCTGCCCGAGAAAAACTACCCCCCGGGCCAAGAGCCCGACCACGAGCACGGCGACCAACTCATTCAGGCGGGCCACCTCGCTTGGGAAGCCGAGCGCAGCATCGGTACCTGGAAGCTTCGGGCGGTGACGGGCCTTCAGTCGTCGTTCCGTGCCGAATACGACGAGGCGCACGAGGGAGAAGAACCCGAGCCAGGCCATGAGGACCACGCGCACATCGCGTTCAACCTGCACACTGCCTCGCAGACCACCACCTTGGACCGCCGGCTTGGCGACGGGCACCTGACGCTTGGGGCGCACCAGCAACTGCGCGTGCTGCGCAACGACGAGCACGCTCACGAATGGCTCTACCCGAATGCTGAGCAGTTCCAGTCGGCACTCTTTGCACACTACAGTGTTGAAAAGGGCCGCCACACTCGTTCAGCTGGCCTTCGCGGCGAGGTTGGGGCCTTTGCCGGGTACGCCGCCCTGCTGCGCTACGCCTACGCCATTAGCAAACCCCTGAGTGTCCAAGCACGATTGTCGCACGGAACCCGTGGTCCCCAACTCGAAGAGCGTTTTGCCTTTGGGTCGCACATCGGCGCGGGCAGGTTTGAAGTCGGCGATGCCAACCTTCGCACCGAGCAACTCTGGAACGCCGACCTTGGCCTCAACTACGAACGCGAGCGGTTCGACGCCCAGCTCACCGCCTTCTACCAGGCCTACCGCGACTTCATTCACCTTAACCCCAACGACAGCAGCGGTTCGTGGCGCTTCTACTACGTGCAGGGAGATGCCCGCGTTTACGGAGCCGAGGCCCGCGCCCATTGGCACCCCGCCGAACGATTCCATGTGCATGCTCAGGCGGCCCTTAGCATTGGTGAAGACGCGGCGGGCAATCCGCTTCCGTTCATGGCTCCTGGCCGCTGGGGCGCCCACATGGCGTACGATGTGCTGCCTGACCAGCGCCTTCATGCCGAACTGCACTACGACCACTACCTCGCTCAGAATCGGCTCTCGCCGACTGAGGAGCTCTTTTTGGACGGGGCCACCCCGGCCTACGGTCTTTGGTCCGCGAGCCTCACGGGTGTGCTCACCAAGAGCGCCTCGTGGAGCCTCGAAGTCCTCAACGCCTCGAACACGGCTTTTGCCCACCACCTCTCAATTGCACGTGCGTTTGGAGTCCTCGAGGCAGGGCGCCAAGTGCGTGCGAGCTTGAGGTTTGCGTGGTAAATAAACCCTGCGTATCTTTGCACCGCTTTCTGAATCCAAAATCGAGGGGACCCACAAAGTCCCCTCGACTATTTTTAAAGGTTTTTTTAAGTACGCCCACATGACCCAACACGAACTGCAGCAGCTGGTTGACACGACCCTTCAAGGGTTGGACGCCTTTGCCGTAGAGGTAAGCCTGAGCGCCACCAACGACATCAAGGTACATGCCGACCTCAACGAGGGGCACATCACCTTAGCGCAGATCAAGACCATTAGCCGCGCGATTGAATCCGCGCTTGGCGAAGAGTCTGAAAACTACGCCATCGAGGTGTCTTCACCTGGAATGTTCATCCCATTCAAGGTGGACGCCCAGTACCGCAAGAACCTCGGACGCGAAGTCGTGGTCAAGCTTTTGGATGGCCAAAAGGACAAGGGTAAACTCGCCGCCTTCGACGGCACGAGCATTACTCTGGAGCGCACCGAGCGCGTCCCCAAGACGGTAGGCAAAGGCAAAATGGATCAGACGACGCAAACCCAAATCCCGCTGGCGGAACTGTCCAGCATCACCCTAGACTTTAAATTCTAAGTTTCTCACGTTTAAGCTGCTATGGAAAATCTAGCCATCATCGAATCCTTCGGCGAGTTCAAAGACGAAAAGAGCATTGACCGCGTAACCCTCATGTCGTTCATCGAAGAGGCCTTTCGCGTTCAAATTCGCAAGAAGCACGGCACCGACGAGAATTTTGACGTCATCGTCAACCCCGACAAAGGCGACCTCGAAATTTGGCGCAACCGCACCATTGTTGAGGACGGAGCCGTCGAGGACGACAACCTCGAAATCGCACTTTCGGCCGCCCTTAAAATCGAGCCCGACTTCGAAGTCGGTGAAGAAGTTTCTGAAGAAATCAAAATCATCGACCTTGGACGTCGCTTCATCCTGGCCTTCCGCCAGACCCTTGTTCAGAAGGTTCAAGAGCACGACTCAGGTGAGCTCTTCAAGCGCTACAAAACCATGGAGGGTGAGATCATCAGTGGCGAAGTGCACCACGTGCGCCATCGCGAGCTCATCATTTACGACGACCAGCAGAACGAACTGATCCTGCGCCGCGAAGACATGATTCCTGAAAAGGACTTCTACCGCAAGGGCGACACGGTACGCGCCGTGGTCAAGCTTGTTGAGGTTCGCGGAAACAAGCCTTTCATTCTGCTCAGCCGTACGTCTGAAGAATTCATGGCTAAGCTCTTCGAAGCAGAGATTCCTGAAGTTTTGGACGGAATCATCACTGTCAAGAAAGTCGTTCGGATTCCGGGCGAAAAGGCGAAAGTTGCCGTGGAATCCTACGACGACCGCATCGACCCCGTCGGAGCCTGTGTGGGCATGAAAGGCTCACGCATTCACGGAATCGTTCGCGAGCTCCGCGGCGAGAACATCGACGTGATCAACTACACGAACAACCTTCAGTTGATGATCCAGCGCGCCCTGTCGCCTGCGAAGATCACCAATATGATCCTCGACGAAGAGCGCCGTCATGCGGACGTCTACTTGCCTGCCGACCAGGTTTCTCTGGCCATCGGCCGTGGCGGAACCAACATCCGCCTTGCCAGCAAGCTCAACGACTACGAAATCGACGTGTACCGCGAAGATGTGGTTCAAGAGGAAGATGTTGAACTCCTCGAGTTCAGCGATGAAATCGAAGCATGGGTCATCGACCAGCTTCGCAACGGAGGCTACGATACGGCGAAGTCCGTACTCCGCGCCGACGTAGAAGACGTAGCTCGCCGTGCCGACCTCGAAGTCGAGACGGTACAAGACGTTCGCAACATCCTCAAAAAGGAGTTTGAAGCCGAATAAGCCACGCTTTTTTGCCAACTCCACCTTATTATTTAAATAGTCCCGACCTTTGCGCCTATGAGCACCATCCGCATCAGTAAAGTACTTAGCGAGCTGAACATCGGCTTGGATACCGCCGTTGACTTCTTGGCTACGAAAAGCCAAGAGGTAGATCGCAACCGCAACGCCAAGATTGATCAAGCCCAGTACGACCTGCTGACGCAGCAATTCGCCACCGACAAGTCGTCCAAAGACAAGGCCGAAACGCTCATTCAGAAAAAGCGCGAAGAGAAGGAGGCCATTCAGGCCGAGCGCGAACAAAAGAAGCCCGAAGTCATTCGAGCTACTGCGACGCTTTCGGGACCTAAAGTGGCTGGCAAGATCGACTTGTCGCCCAAGAAGCCGGCTCCTGCTGCTGCTCCAGCTGCTCCTGAGGCTCCAGTGTCTGCTCCAGTTGCTCCCGCGGCTGTGGTTGAACCAGTCAAGACGCCAGAAGCACCTGCTGCCGCGCCTGAAGTAAAGATCGAGGCGCCCAAGGCACCCGAGGCCCCTGCTGCAGTTACTCCTGAAGCTCCTGCGCCTGTCGCTCCTGAAGCACCTAAGGCTCCTGAAGCACCTAAGGCTCCTGAAGCCCCTGCCGCCGAGGCACCTGCAGTTCCCGCAGAGGTCAAGCCCGAAGAGGCTGATGCTCCTGCAACTCCAGAGTCCACACACCACGAGACGCAGTACCAAAAGCTTGATGGCCCCAAAATGACCGGCCAAGTAATAGACCTTTCACAGTTTGCCAAAAAGCCATCTGCAGCGGGTCAGCGGAAGCGTATCAAGACTGAAGGCCTTCAAAAGCCCGCCGCAGGCGGTGGTCGCACGACCACAGGTGCGGCGAGTGTCGGCGGCCCCGGTCAAGGCGGGTACCAGCGTGGCCCAGGTGGCCAACGTGGCCCAGGTGGTCAACGCGGCCCTGGCCAGCGTGGCCCACAAGGTGCCGGAGGCGCTCCACGCGAGGTCAGCCAAGAAGACATTCAGCGCAAGATCAAAGAAACCCTTGAAAAACTAGGCGGAGGCCGCAAGTCCAAGGGTTCAAAGATCCGCCGAGACAAACGCGCGGAACGCGCTGAGGCCCGTGAAATGGCCGAAATGGAGCGTCAAGAAGGCGAACGCGTTCTCAAACTCACCGAGTACGTTACCCTGCTTGAGGTTGCCAACATGATGAAAGTGACTCCGACCGAAGTCATTTCTACCTGCATGTCGCTCGGAATCATGGCGTCCATGAACCAACGTCTCGATAAAGAGACTCTGACCATTGTGGCTGACGAATTTGGTTACGACGTTCTGTTTGTCGACGAAGAAATGGAGGAAGCAATCGGTGTCGAGGTAGAAGACGAGGCCAACTTGGTCAGCCGTCCGCCAATCGTGACGGTTATGGGCCACGTCGACCACGGTAAAACGTCGCTGCTGGACTACATACGCAAAGCCAACGTAATCGCTGGTGAAGCGGGCGGAATCACCCAGCACATTGGCGCCTACAGCGTTCAGCTTGCCGACGGACAGCACATCACCTTCCTCGATACTCCTGGTCACGAGGCCTTTACCGCCATGCGTGCTCGCGGAGCCCAGGTTACCGACATCGCCATCATCGTGGTTTCGGCCGACGACTCGGTGATGCCCCAAACCAAGGAAGCCATCAGCCACGCTCAAGCAGCCGGCGTTCCAATCGTCTTTGCGATCAACAAGATTGACCGCCCTGATGCCAACCCAGAGCGCATTAAAGAACAGCTCGCAGGAATGAATCTGCTGGTAGAAGACTGGGGTGGAAAAATCCAATCCCAGGACATTTCAGCAAAGCAGGGCCTCAACGTCGACAAGCTGCTCGAAAAAGTACTGCTCGAAGCTGAACTACTCAACCTGAAGGCAAATCCCGAGCGCAACGCTAAAGGCACCGTAATCGAGGCTACGCTCGATAAGGGCCGCGGTTACGTGACGACCATTCTGGTTCAAGCCGGAACGCTCCGCGTCGGTGACTTCATCTTGGTTGGCCAATTCAGCGGCAAGGTGCGAGCCATGATGGACGAGCGCGGGCACAAAATTGACGAGGCAGGACCTTCGGCTCCCGTATCAATCCTCGGATTGGATGGAGCTCCGACTGCCGGCGACAACTTCGCCATCTTTGAAGACGAACGCGAGGCTAAGCAAATTGCCCAACGTCGTCAGCAACTTTCTCGGGAACAGAGCGTGCGCTCTCAAAAGAACCTCACCCTCGAAGAAATCGGACGCCGTCTGGCCGTCGGAGACTTCAAGGAGCTCAACATCGTCCTCAAGGGTGACGTGGACGGTTCGATCGAGGCACTTGCCGACTCACTTCAGCGCCTTAGCACCGAAGAAATTCAGGTCAACATCATCCACAAGGCCGTGGGCGGAATCACCGATTCAGACGTCCTTCTCGCCTCAGCTTCTGGAGCCATCATCGTCGGATTCCAAGTCCGTCCTGCCGCTTCAGCCCGCAAGTTGGCCGAGAAAGAAGACATCGAGATTCGCCTCTACAGCATCATCTACGACGCCATCAACGACATCAAAGACGCCATGTCTGGCCTGTTGTCTCCCGACGTCAAAGAAGAAATCACCTGCACCATCGAAGTTCGTGAGACCTTCAAAATCAGCAAGGTGGGCACCATCGCCGGCTGTATGGTCATGGATGGAGTCATCACCCGCAACACCCGTGTTCGCGTCATTCGCGACGGCGTGGTTCAGTACACGGGCGAACTCGGATCCCTCAAGCGCTTCAAGGACGACGTCCGCGAAGTCAAGAAGGGCCTCGACTGTGGCTTGAACATCAACAACTACAACGACATCAAGGTCGGCGACATCGTCGAAGGCTTTAAAGAGGTCGAGGTACAGCGCGAACTCTAACGCGCTTCGCGCCGCTTCTGGTTTTTAGTTGGCGGTATAACCCCAACTTTGGGTGCTTTTACCTGCCTGCGTAGGAATACAAGTTGCTAGTAACCAGTAACTTTTACTGAACGAGCCAGCCCACCACCTTCTTCACCCATCCTTTGTAGGGAGGGGTTAGAAGCATAGTAGGGGCAAAGCGACCACGGCGGTACACGCTGCGGGCGTTGCTGAATTCGCGGAATCCCCAGATTCCGTGGGATTTACCGATTCCGGAATTGTTGACACCCCCGAACGGAAGCTCGGGGTGCATGTAGTGCAGGTAGAAGTCGTTGACGACGGTTCCGCCGGCACGGGTCTCGCGAATGATGCGGTCGGTCCAAGACTTCGTGTGACTGAGGATGTACAGCACAAGGGGCTGCGGACCTGCATTCACGCGGGCGAGCGCGTCTTCGGTTGAAGTATACGTGAACACGGGCAGAATGGGCCCGAAGATTTCGCTGCAGCTGACTTGAAGGTGCTCGGGGGCGTCCCACACAAGGGTAGGCGGAAAGTAAAGCTTTTCGCGGTTTGGCGCGTCAGGTTGCCACACTTGGGCTCCCTCGGCGATGGCCTCTTGAAGCCAGTCGTTGAGGCGGTCCCAGTGGCGGGGTTGGATGATGCGCACCCAGTCAGGGTTGGTTGCGGGGGAATTCCCGTAGTGCTGGGCCACGCCCGCCTTAAAACCCTGAATGAAGTCCGCGCGTTGGGCGGCCGGAACCAGTGCGTAGTCCGGAGCAATGCAGACCTGACCTGCGTTGAGGCCTTTGGCCCATGCGACGCGGCGCCCTGCGGCGTCTGCGCCGTAGCCTTCGTGAACGAATACGGGCGATTTTCCGCCCAGCTCAAGGGTAACCGAGGCGAGGTACTTGGATGCGGCGGCCATCACTTTGCTTCCGACCCCGGGAGAGCCGGTAAAGAAAATATGGTTCCAGGGTTGCTCGAGAAGGGCCACGGCCACACTTACATCGCCTTGGATCACACAAACTTCGTCGGGCGGAAACACCGCCTCGACCACCGAAGCAATGAATGCGGCGGATGCCGGCGCCAGTTCACTCGGCTTCAGGCACACCGTGTTGCCGGCGCCGACCGCGTACACCAGCGGAACCAGGCACAAATTCACCGGAAAGTTCCACGGCGACACAATGAGGGCAACCCCCTTGGGCTCGTGGTGGATTTCGGCACGCCCTGGAATTAACGTCAACGGCAACGGCAAGCGGTCGGTGCGCGTCCAACGGCTCAAGTTGGCCAGCACATGATCAATCGACTCCTTTACCGGAAGCAGCTCGTTGAGGTCGCTGTCTACCTCGGGTCGGTTGAGGTCAGCCCGCATAGCGGCGTGAAGCTCGCTGCGGCGCCGAATGAGTTCCGCCCGAAGTGCTTTGAGGCGGGCGCGGCGATGGCTTAATGGAAGCGCAGCGATGCGCGGAGCAGTGGCCTTAAGGGCCTGAAATTCGGAAGTGAACGATGGCGTCATACTCCGAAGGTAACGCGAAGCAGCCTCCGTCAGTTCGCAACCACCCCGTCGCGAAGGCGAATGATGCGCTGCGCGTGCTGGGCGATCTCTTCTTCGTGGGTTACCACCACCAAAGTGTTGCCCGCTTTGTGAATGTCATCAAAGAGGCGCATGATTTCATCCGAAGTGGTCGAGTCGAGGTTGCCAGTGGGCTCGTCGGCTAAGATGAGTGAAGGTTTGTTGACGAGCGCGCGCGCAATGGCCACACGCTGGCGCTGTCCACCCGAAAGCTGGTTGGGCCGGTGGTCCATACGGTCGCCCAAGCCTACCGAACGCAGCACGTCTGCAGCGCGGTCGAGGCGTTCCTCTTTTCCAATTCCGGCGTACACAAGGGGTAGTGCGACGTTGTCCAAAGCTGTTTGGCGCGGAATCAGGTTAAACGTTTGAAACACGAATCCGATTTCCTGATTGCGGACCGCGGCGAGTTCGGCCTCAGCCATTCGGCTCACGTCGCGACCGGCAAGCACATAAGTTCCAGCCGTCGGCGTATCGAGGCATCCCAAAATATTCATCAAGGTAGACTTGCCCGACCCCGAGGGTCCCATGAGTGCGATATAGGATCCTCTTTCGATGTCAAGGTCAATACCTTTAAGCACGTGCACCGTTTGGGCGCCGAGTTGAAAGTCGCGGGTAATGCCGCGCAAGTGGAGTACAGAGTCAGTCATCGCTACCCATCAAGGCAAGGTTGATGCCAAGGTAAACCATTCGGCCGAAAATTGGCCCCCAGACGCGCGTTGCGTCAAAATTGCTCACAAACCCAGGGTCGTCGGCCCCTAAAAATTGATGGTTGTTCAAATGATCAACGACTCCGGCGATGGGTTCAGATTGGCGCACATTGAGTGCGTTTTCAACGCCAATGTAGGCGTCACCCCACGACAAATCCCGACGAAGGTGAAGGTGAAGCAGGGCAAAGTCTTGACTGATGCTGCGAACCACGCCTCCTGGACCTGGAGGCAGGTGCATTCCCGCATAGTGCTGCCACGTGGCGTTGGCGAACCACTTTTGACGAAACTGGTACTCCGCGTGCAGCATCGCCCGACGCGGGCTGATGTAAGGAACGGCATCCCACACCCCGAAGTACATCCCACGTACATCCTGAATTCGGTAGGCGCCCCGGGCCTTCCAGTTTTTTGAAAACTGGTGCTCCCACTGTAGGCTCGCGCTGCGGGATTCCATGGTTGACGAGTAAAACAGCACTTCGGTGGCAGAGCGGTAAAAGTCGAGAAGCACCGCGCGGTCGAGGTTGCTAATTTGGGCGTCGAACACAACGCTTCCGGGGTAGAAGTTGTGGACGTAGTTCCACACTCCAGAGAGGCTGGCGGTGGTTCCGGATTCAATATTCTGAGGGCTGCCCCAGGGATTCACCGCGTGGTTGACGGTTCGGGCGCTCGCAAACCTGCCCAGTGACTCGACGGCGGGCATCGCCATGCGGAATCCGCGTCCGTAACCCCCGCGAACGGTGAAGCGAGGAGTGGGGGCATACCTGAGGTGAAACCGCGGACTGTACTGAAGCCCCGCAATCGAGTGGTAGTCTGCGCGGGCACCCAGTACGGCGGTAAACTTTGGTGAAGGCTCAAACGTCCATTCGCTGAACACCCCCGGAGCCGATTCGATCCATGAGTCGTCATGGGCCAGGCCTGGGTGGTGCCAGTCGGTCACGTACCGGTCGAGCGACCAACTCACCCCTGAAGTCTGGGACCACTGCATGCCCCCCTCGCGAATCAGAACCTGTGCCATCCCGCCGCGTTGGTCTCCCTCGAGGAACTGGCTTTGGGCAAGGTCCAATGGCCCAAGGCGCGCATCCATAGACTGCTGGTAGGCGTGCACTATAATACCCACACTCATGTCGGGATCGTCGGGGTTGACCCATCCCGTTTTTGAGGTAAACGCGGTGCGTTTTTGGGCGACCGATGAGGTCCAGGCTACGCTCGGCGCGTCGGTCCCTAACTGCCCCCCTTCGCGGGTGTCTTGCAATCCGTGCAGGGTAAAAATGCCTTCCCAGCCGTTTTGCCCCCAATAGCGCGCGCGGAGCATGCCGTTGAGTTGACCCCCCAGCGCGTTGTCGGCAAAGCCGTCCATGTTCATGTCCCGAAACCAGCTGGTTTGGTTGGCATGCAAAAGGGTTCCGACGATCCACTTGTCGCTGAGTCGCTGCGCGTAATCGCCGTTTAGCTCCATACGTCCTGCATTGTTGAGGTAGGCATTCGCGCCGGCACGTCGCGGGTTTTCGGCGCTAATTCCTTCGTCGGGCTTAATCAGTTCGACGTTGACTTGGCCGGTCATGCTCTCAAATCCGTTGGTTGCGGCACCAATTCCCTTGGTTAACTGGATGCCTTCGACCCAGGTTCCGGGAATAAACTGCAGCCCGCTGTTGGCGAGCAAACCGCGCACGAGCGGCGTCATTTCAGTCTGAATCTGCGCGTACTTTCCGTCGAGTCCGAGCAACTGAATTTGGCGCGTCCCCGTCACGGCATCGGTAAACGCTGCGTCAATCGACGGATTGGTTTCAAAGCTCTCTGACAGGTTGCAGCAGGCGGCCTTCTTGAGTTCGCCCCGCCCAATCGAGGTGGTAAGGGTGGCGGAACGGGCCTGAACTACCGCATCCGGAGCCTCAGAACGCACCACGACCTCGTCAATGGCGACGACGCTGTCGCGCACTTGAGCCTGTGCAACGGCCGCGGCCAAGATCCACAGGCCAACGGCCAAGGGCTTAGTGGTCATTCAGTTCCCGGTACTTGCAGCATTCGTGGACTTTGGCGTAGTCTTCTTCTTTGGCCTTGACTTTTTTAGTGTCGTGGCCCACTCCTGCTACGATTTCGTGGAGTCGCTGTTCGGTGAGTTTTTTGCTGTTGAAGGCCACTTTGACCTGGTGGGTCTCGGTCGACCAGTCGGCGAAGCGCACTCCGGGAGTATTCAAAAGGGCCGTTTCGATGCGCTTCTCGCACATTCCGCACACCCCATCAACCCAAAACGTTACTTCGGAAGTCTGCGCAAACGCGGAACTAGAAACGAGTAACCAGAAACCTATAAGAAGATTTTTCATATTAGTTGAACGGGTTTTGAAAGAGCGTATCGCTCTCAATTGATGGATCGGTAAGTGTATTGAGAAAGGCCACGAGGGCAAGCCGCTCCTGTAGGTTGAGCCCCAGCCCGCCAGACCGAATGATGTCGCCCATGGCTGGATCAATGTTGGGAGAATTGGCGTGGGTTCCGCTGTTGTAAAAGTCCACGACCTCCATCAGCGTTTGAAAGCGGCCGTCGTGCATGTACGGAGGGGTGTATGCGATATTGCGCAGTGACGGAACCTTAAACTTGCCCAAATCGTTTGGATTACCCGTAACTCCGCCAAGCCCAGGGTCTGTAATCGCCGTGTCAAGGCCATTGTTCGTGAACTTGTGGTTGGTAAACAAGGTTCCGCCGTGGCAGTGAAAGCAGTCGGCTCCGCGAACCGGTGCATTGGGATTCGCTTCGCCGTTGAACAGCTGAAGGCCCAGCTGCTCTTCAGGGGTTAGTGATTCCAAGCCGCGGGCAAAGCGGTCAAACTTGCTGTTCCCGCTCATTATGGTGAGCATGAACTGTTCCATGGCCAGGCCGAGTTCTTCAGCCGTAATGGTTTTGACGCCGTATGCCTTCCAAAAAAGTTCGCGGTAGGTAGGGCTCGCGTTAAGTGAAGCAAGGACAGCGGCCACCGTATGGTCCATCTCAATAGGGTTTTCGATGGGCTCGAGCGACTGCTGGCGTAGGGTTGGGGTGCGCCCGTCCCAAAAAAGCGCAGTATGGTAGGCGAGGTTGTGCAGAGGCATGCTGTTGCGGTCGCCTACGGCTCCGGTGATTCCAACTGAAAAGCGCAGGCCGTGGTCGGTCATTCCAAAGCTGGTGTTGTGGCAGCTTCCACAGCTCTGCGTCGAGTCGCGCGAGAGAATGGGATCGTAAAACAGCCTGCGGCCGAGGAGCACGCCCTCGACGGTCAATGGGTTGTCTTCGGGAATCGGGGGTGGGGGGAAGCCCTGCGGCACATTCAGCGCATACGGGGTCGTGGGCGGTGGATTTTCACCACAACTCACGGCTACGAGGGCGATTAGTGCTAGAGCGAAGTACTTCATTTCACATTTTCAAGAGCGACCCAGCTGAATGATTGGCTCACATTTTCAGAGATTCGGTGGGCGACTCCGCCATCAAAACTGCTGTGCGAAAAAGCTCCATCTTCAGAGGGGCGAACCTCATTTAAGGCATAAAACAACTTTTCGGCGTTCCAGTTCAGCACTAAGCGGCGTGAACCACGCAGGTCGAGGTCGCCGTCAATGCGCACGGGCATGCGATTTTCCATGGTGGCAATGTGGTAAAGCCAGGGCTCTCGCGCTCCGTTATTTTGGTAGAAGCCCTCAATGGCCATAAAGACGTAGCCGCCCTGCCAACCCCAGTGAAGGTTGTTGACAGTGGGATTCAGCGGGTGGCCCACACGCCACTGCGAGGGGTCTCCAAAATTTCGAGCGGAATCCAAACCAACCGTGAATTCGATGCCAGAGTACGCCGTTTTCGGAATGTTGTCCGGAACCGTGACAGCCCAAGGTTTGCCTTTGGTGAAGAAGGCATAGATTGGATCACCGGCCTCGTCGACCAGCGGGAGGCGGCTGCCGTCTTCTTGAATCAGTGCGAATTCTGAGAGGATCATATCGGTCCGCTCAAAATGAAAGGTATCGCCCGTCACGGGCTGCACAAGCGACATACTGCTGTACGTGAGATCCTGGCCGTTCCATTTAGGCTGAATACTGAGTTCAAGCGAAACCTCGCTGCCTTCAGGGGTACATCCGGAGGCGAAGGCAACAAAAGCCGAAAAAAGTACAAAGTTTCTCATGGTGGTAAAGTTACGTTACCGAACTTCGTGCGATGACCGTGCCAAAATCAACTTGGAAGCTATTGAAGTCCGAATACCTAAAAATAGGCATTTTATTGGTGATTTTCGTGACCGGAGTCACGGCGGCCTACCTTATTCAGCGCCCAGAACGGCAGCTTCCGATACTCAATCCCTCGGATTTGAATCCGGCACTCGTCGCCGACAGCCTTGAGGGCAAGGGCATGGACCATCGAGTGGCCGAATTTGACTTGGTGGACCAAACGGGGACCCGCCGTAGTGCCCGCGACGTCGAGGGAAAAGTCCGGATTGTCAGCTACTTTTTTACCACATGCCCGACCATTTGTGTGGATATGGCGGCCGGCTTGCGAAAGGTCCAAGACGCCTACGCGGGTGACGGCCGGATCCGAATTTTATCGCATACCGCCATGCCAGAATACGATTCGGTACCCATTTTGGCGGACTACGCTGCGCGGAACGGCTGCGACTCGGCCCAGTGGTGGCTGCTGACGGGCGAGCCAGAAGAGTTGAACCGCCTTGCGCGCACCAGCTACTTTGCCGTGCTCGAAGAGGGCCAAGGCTGGGACGAGCACTCGTTCATTCATACCGAGAATTTAGTGCTGGTCGATGCCAAGGGCCGTCTACGCGGGTACTACGACGGCACAGACCCCAAGGCGGTGGACCAATTGATCAAGGACATTCCATTGCTGCTCCCCGATGCCCGCTAACCTGAGCCCGTTGCGCGTGGCGCTCCTTCAGTACGACATCGCCTGGTGCGATCCCGAGGCCAATTTTGGACGGATTCGCTCACTGCTTCCGGCCCCAAGGAGCGTCGACGTGCTCCTGCTGCCCGAGGCCTTTGCCACGGGGTTTGCCACGCCGCAGGCGCGCGAGGTTGCGGCCCATTCGGCCACTGCGGTCAACTTTTTGATCGAACTCGCCGCGGAACTTCAGTGTGCCGTGGGCGCGTCTGTTTTTGTGCCCCACGAGTCAGGAAAGGTGGCCAACCGCTTTTTTTGGATCGAACCCGACGGAACCACCACCACCGCTGACAAGCGCCACCTCTTTGCGGTGGCGGGCGAGCACCGTGACTTTGAACGTGGAACCGAAGCCGTCGTCGTCACCTGGCGCGGATGGCGCCTTCGCCTGGCGGTTTGCTTTGACCTGCGCTTCCCGATTTGGTTGCGCAATACGCTCGATGCCGAAGGGACTCCCGCCTACGACGGCTTACTCGTGGTCGCCAATTGGCCAGAGGCCCGCGAAAATGCGTGGACCACGCTGCTGGCGGCGCGTGCCATGGAAAACCAGTGCTATGTGGCTGGCGTCAACCGAGTGGGTGTGGATGGTTTTGGGGTGGACCACAGCGGCGCGAGCCGCATCATCGGCCCTTGGGGTGACGTATTGGCTTCAGCAGACGTACACACATCGCGACTCGTTACCGCCGAATGGGACCCAATCCACCTTGCTGCGGTACGGAAGCGCTTCCCGTTCCTGGCTGACCAGGACCCGTTTGCGGTGCTTGGGATGCCCCCGGAAGCCACTGGCGCTCTACCGTCCAACCCACAGTAACCTCAATCGCTTCGGGATCGACGATCGGTGTTTCGGCTTCGGTGCGCGTCCACCAGTCAGGCGCATCAATTTTGCCGTTTTCATTCAAGTCTGTAAAGCTCAGAAGTTGGTACTTGCCGGGTTTCAGCCCTTCGAGTGTCCAGGTGCCAGCACCCAATCCTTGCCAAACGATGATCCGGTCGCGCCGCAGTTGGTGCACCCAGGGTCCTTCGGTGGCTGGGGCTGCCGTCAGCTTGAGGACCCCAGACGAGTCCGCCGGAAGCTGCCGAAATTGAGCGATACTGTCGGGCTTCGTAGTTGGGTCGGCGAGCCAAAGTACAAGACTGTCTCCAGGGTCGACACCATCCGAAAACCAGGCTACCGGCGACTTTTCGCCGGTTCCGAGCTGAAGATTGCCGTCCGGATCACTGAACGCAAAGATTTGGTAGCTGCCGTCGGCTAAATAGGGCAGGGTAAAACGACCGTCTTTGCCGCTCCGCGAACCGTACAAGGGGGGTGTAAAGACTGCGGAATCCGGAGCGTCACCTTTGTGCAGAACCACGGCCTGGTTGTCCCAAGGCTTGCCGGTTAAGGGATTAAGGACTACACCTCGGATTTGGCCCGAATCAATTTGAGTGCCCGTTGCAAACACCCAAAACGGCTCGCTCATGGGGTTGTTCTCGTGCAAGTCGCGAATTCCGTTGCCGAACTGAATGATGTAGGTGCGGTCAGTCTCGAGGCTGCCATCCCACGACATTTTAAGTGTTTTACCCTTTAATGAGTACCGCGGCTCGCCGGGAATCGGTGGTGACGTTCGAATGCTGGCGCCCGGGTTGTTGAGCACGACGTACTCGTCAAAGGTCCAGGTCAAGGTATTGGTTTGCACCGAGGTGCTTCCGATCGGAACACTCGATTCGACCACCACCGGTCCGTCAGTGTCGCGCGGCCCCCCGTCTGGCGGAGTCGGTAGCGCACATCCGCCAACGATAAGCGTCAATGCGTTAACGAAAACGATTAATCGTTGAACGAACGATGGTTTTTTAAACATTTTTCCCCACATTTGTGAACTGTACCCTAATATCCGTGTAATAATGAACAAACGTACGCAACGCATCGGCCTTATCGGCTTGCTTCTAGCCCTTCCATTTATGGGCATGGCGCAGTCGGTAAGTGCGCTACTTCCTGTCGAATCGGCCGGAACATTCACCCCGATCAGCTCTCCCGACTACACCTTGGGATCGGCCACTATGGACGACCAGGAGTATGTTGACCCGGCCTCTCCGACGACGGGATCAGCCGCTACAGGTCCTGGTTTTGCTCTTGGCTTTACAGTCTCGATCAACGGGGTATCCTTCAACAAAATTGGCATTTCGACCAATGGTCACGCGACCCTTGGATCTGCTTCATCGGCTACGATGACGGTGTCTACGGCTTACGGTGCAGTTTCACCCACTCCTCCAACAGGTGGATTGGTGCTTGCTCCATTAGCTGCGGACCTTCAAGGCCAAACTGGTGCGGCAATTTACCTCAAGTCACAAGGCACAGCTCCCAACCGCGAGTACATCGTGGAATGGAATAAGATTAAGCGCTACGGCGCTTCAGGTACAGGCGACACCTTCACGTTTCAGCTTCGCATTCTCGAAAGCGGATCCATCAGCTACGTGTACAAAAAGCTTCACACGTCAAGCACCACAGCGACCGCTCAAGTAGGCATTCGTTCTTCAATTGACTACACGAACGCTACGGGAGTTTGGGGCTCAGTTCTGCAGGGTACCGCAAACACGGGAACCCTTAACTACACTGGTGGCATCACTTCGGGTAAAACTATTTCTTGGACAGTTCCTTCGTGCCCTCCTGCTTCGTTGTTGATAACGACGAAGACGCCAACGAGTGTGAACTTCAGTATCTCTTCTTTTGTCGGAACGACGTATGAAATCGAATACGGCGCAGCCGGATTTACCCAAGGTTCGGGTACGGTAGTTGCTGCCAGCGCCACCGGAAGCATTTCGGGTCTTTCAGCAAGCACGTGCTACGACATCTACGTACGCAACAACTGTTCTGCAGCAAGCAATGGCTACTCCAGCTGGGTAGGCCCCCTCAACGTATGTACTCCATGTTTGGTTCAGTCAATGCCCTTCACTGAAGGCTTCGGTACATGGCCACCCCTTTGCTACACTTATGATTCGGGTGACGAGGATTGGATTCACAACACCGCCGGCTACGCCCAGGCTAGTTACTGGAACTTCATTGACAAGTCGTTCATTCTTGAGTCAGCTCCAATCTCGATCAACGTTCCCGCCCGTGTGGTTATGGACTGGTCGCACTTGGCGAACACAAGCTACCCATTTGACAGCTTGACGGTGCGCGTGCGCAGTCTCGGCAGTACGGCATGGACCAACGTGGTTTCACTAAGCGGATCGGCATTCAACACCCCAGGCGCCACGTCTACGGGTCCTGCAGCAGTATTCTCGCACGAAATTGCCTACTTGCCCTCAGCATTTGTAGGGGACACCATCGTTCTACAAGTCTACGGCTGGTCAGACTTTGGCCCGAATGCTTACGTGGATTTTGTAACTGTTGAAGCCCAACCAGCATGTCCTGAGCCGCTGCAACTGGGCGTTTCTTCAGTGACTGACGTGACGGCTAACCTTAACTGGCAGAGCGGAGCTTCAGGTTTTGTGGTACAGTGGGGCCCCGCAGGCTTCTCTATTGGTACCGGAGCCTCTGACACCGTCGCGACCAATTCAGCGGTAGCTACGGGCTTGGCGCCTAACTCGTCCTACGATTTCTACGTCATGGCACTTTGCGGCGGAGCCGGCAACTCGATCTGGTCAGGTCCATTTAACTTCACCACTTTGTGTGCAGGCTTTACACTTCCAACTGGCTACAGTGACAACTTCGATGCACTGCTCGCAAACTCTCAGCCAGAATGCTGGACCCCGTACGGTGGAGCGACCTTTACCGTTCCGGCATTCCCTGGAACCACGGCCTACTCTGCACCCAACTATGCGCAGATGTACACTGGTGGAACTGCAGGTGCAGGAATTATTTCACCAATGTTTAGCGACCTCGACAGCGGCATCGCCCAGGTTCGCTTCCGTGCCCACAAGGTCTACACTTGGACCACAACAAACCTTGTCGTTGGACTTGTAAGCACTCCTTCAAACCCATCCTCATTTATTCCAATTGACACGATCGCGCTTACTGCGAACTGGGACGAATACACGATCCCGTTCCCTGTAGTGCCTTCGGGTTACCGTCATGTAGGGTTCCGCACCACCGGAACGTTCAACTACGCCGGTTTTGATGACTTTGTATACGAGGTTCAGCCTGCTTGTTTGCCTGCCATTAATGGTTCGGCATCAGCTGCAGCTACGAGTGCAGTAGTAGCGTGGGCTCACGGTGTAGCGGCTACGCCTGGCTCAGTGGTGGCGTGGGGCCCATCGGGCTTCAATCCAGGCACGGGAATCATTCCAAACCAGGCGACTGTGAACGGAACGTCATATACGATTAACGGCTTGGCTCCGAACACCGCTTACACGGTGTGGATTGCGGACTCTTGTGGTGCCAACAACTTGGCTCCATGGTATGGCCCGATCAACTTTACGACGAGCTGCTTGGGCACTACCATGCCTTATGTCGAGAACTTTGATGCGAGCCCGCTTGGATGTTGGGATAATTCTGGTGGAACCAAGACGATGCTACAGTACAGTCAAGGTGCAGGTTATGCCATGAGAGGCAACTTCTGGTCATGGCTATCTGGTGAGTTTGCCGTGATGACATCTCGCCCCGTTACGATCAACGCTTCAGCTCAAGCAAGCTTTGATTGGTCGCACCAGTTCATGACATTCTACCCTGACGACCAGCTTTTGCTCTTGGGTAAAACCACTTCAGCAACGACTTGGGACACGTTGGTGAATTTGATTGGATCAAGCTTCAATAGCCCAGGCGCAGGAACTACGGTTCCAGGAACCTTTGTGGACACTACGGTATACCTTCCGACGTCATGGATTGGTAGCGACGCAATCTTCCGATTCGTGGCAAATTCAGACTTTGGTCCAGACGTGTTCTTTGACAACTTCGTGGTTGAGGCCATTCCTACGTGTCCCGAGCCGATTGCTTCAGTGGTTGCGGGTACGGTGTCTACTACAAGTGCAGGTATTTCGTGGAGTGCGCCTTCGGGTACTCCGCTTGGCTCGAACATCTTCTGGGGCCCTGTAGGCTTCTGGCAAGGTACCGGAACTGGTGTTGGAGGAACCATGGTTTGGGGTGTGTCGAGTCCGTACACAGTGAACGGCTTGCAGCCAGGCCAATCCTACCACTTCTACGTTCAGGATAGCTGCGCGGCAAATGACCAGTCTTCATGGGCTGGCCCGTACACCATCACTACCGCACTTTGTCCTCCGGCGAACCAGTGTACTTCAACCATGTACATGTACGACTCGTGGGGTGACGGCTGGAACGGTGGTGTGATCACTGCCCAGCAGAAGATTTCTGGTTCTTGGGTTACCGTTAAGGACTTTACGTTCTTGACCGGAAGCGCAGCTCAAGACGTGGCACAGTTCTGCGCCGGTGATTCAGTACGCATTGTAGTAACGAGCGGAGGTTCGTATGCCAATGAGATTGGATTTGACTTAGTAGGTCCATTTGGTGACACATTGTCGACGATGCCATTTAACTCAACATTGATCGCGGGAAGCACGTGGAACAGCTACGTAGCTCAGTGCACGCCGTGTGCGGTTCCTACGGGATTGAACGCGACGGGTAGCACCACGTGTTCGTCTACTACAGTTACATGGACTTCAGGTAGCTCTGCGGTAAGCACCAACCTCGAGTACGGCCCTGCCGGATTTACTCCTGGCTCAGGTACGTCACTGACTGGCTTGACCGGTGGAACGACCAACCTCACTGGTTTGATGCCGAATATGACCTATGACGTGTATGCTCAGGATGTTTGTGCTTCAGGTACGAGTCCGTGGTCTTCGGCCGCGAGCGTAACTACGGCCAACGCGCCACAGCCTACGATTAGCGCCACCTACACGGTTCTGTCAATGAATCCTGTGACGATTCAGTTCAACGCAACGACCAATGCGTCAAGCGTGAGCTGGAGCTTCAGCAATGGCGGAAGCGCCACAGGTACCAGCACAGTTCAGTCGTTCGGAACCAATGGCCCAGCATTCGCAGTGGCTACGGTGAGCAACGATTGTGGATCAGTGAGCGACACGTTGAACTTTACTGTGGGTATGGGCGAGAACGCGCTCGCTACGCTGCGTGTGTTCCCGAATCCAACCACTGGATTGGTTCGTGTTGAGTTCCCAATGCAGGCTTCAGGCACAGCAGTGGTTCGAGTTATGTCGATCACTGGAGCTCAGCTCACCGCTACAAACACTTCGTTCGCCGCGGGTACCGCTACGGTCGACCTCGACTTGCGTGGTCTTGCTTCAGGTCTGTACCTCTTGGAGGTTCAAACTGAAGAGGCAACAGGAGTACAGCGCCTCGTTATCGAGCGCTAGGATCTTAGCCGAACGGCGTAAGCCAGGGTGAGCGGAATCACATCCGCCACCCTGGTTTTTTTTTGGAGCACCTCTGCGGCGGCGTTGAGGGTGCTTCCCGTGGTGAGGGTGTCGTCGACCAAAGCGATGCGAAGACCCTTAAGGAGTTCGGGTTCCGGGATTTCATAGGCCCCATAGATTCCGAATCGGTCGGACTCTGCGCGGGAGGCTTGTGCCTTGGTTCCGAAGTTTTGAATGGTCAGGGGCCTATGAATAAGGTTTACTGCGACAGGTAGGCCCCAGACGGCCTTCAGACCTTGGGCAATGCGTTCTGCTTGATTGTAACCGCGTGAGTAGTAGCGGTCGGCCCGTAGTGGTAGGGGAACAAGTACATCAACTGCGGGCACTGGGATGGCCTTGGCCATGAGCCCTCCGAGTGCGACGGCGAGGTCAGGCCGGTTGCCAAACTTGATGGATCGCATCGTGTGAGTCACGTGCGGCAGGTGGTAGGGCAGCAGCGCGGTTCCGCCCTGAGCAAAGCTCAGATTGAGGGGGTACGGATTCACCGAGGACCAGAGTTGGGCCCAGCAGGTAGAGCACACCGGATGTGCTTGTGCCACAGTGCCGTCAGGGCACGTTGGGCATCGTTTTGGTAGTACGCGTTGGAAGCCGCTTTGAAGAAAGTGGTACATTTGCACAAATTCAGAATAGAATGAGCAACGATTCGTCGTCTAAGCGACAAAAAACAGTTATCGGCCTTCTCGTGGCTTTGGTGTTGGTTTTGGGATTTTTTGCCCTCAACCGGAATTCCGCAGTCGAAAACCTCGAGGAGGAGAAAGCGATTTTAGTGAGCGAACTCGAGGAGTACAAGCGCGACCTGATCGGTCAAGTGGCTGCAAACGACAGCATGAACAGTTACATCATTGCCGAGACCGCGCGTTTGAACGCGGCCATCGAAGAGATTACAAACCTCAAGAATGTGACGCAGTCCGAGCTTGCGAAGTACCGCAATCAGGTGAACACGCTCCGCAAGGAGGTGGCGCGCTTGACGAGCCAGGTGGATTCCGTGAACAAGGCCTACGCGGTTCTGGGTGAGGCCAAGGCCCAAGTTGATGCCCAGCTTACCGACGAGCAGTCCAAAAATGCCGAGCTCAATGCACAAAACACAAATTTGAACGGAAAAGTGGCTACCGCACTGAAGCTGCAGCTTTCGGCTCTTGAAGCGACTGCGGTGAAAGTGAGTAGCAAGGGGGTTGAAAAACCTACGACTTCTGCGGGTCGCGCAAACCGCATCAAGGCCTGCTTTACGGTGGCCCAAAATGCCATTGCCGAGCCCTCGAAGCGCACCGTGTACATGCGCATTAATACGCCGGACGGACGTGTGCTTCCGAGCCAAAGCGACGAACGCAGTATGAAGGTGGGTAGCGAGACCATTTACTTCTCTGCGAAATCTGAGATCATGTACGAGGGCAAGCAGGTACAGAGCTGTGCCGCATTTGACCTTAATTCGACGCTCAAGCCTGGAACCTACACGGTTGAGGTGTTTAGCGATAACGTGAAAATTGGTACGTCGACGTTGGTTCTGAACTAAGTGGAGGCGGTAAGCCTTAATACCAACGGCCTGCGGGCCGCGTGGAAGAAGGGTCTGGGTGCTTGGCTTGATGCTGAGAACCCGGACCTTGTCTTTATTCAGGAGGTCAAGTGGAATGATCTTGAGGGCCTTCAGTCGCTTGCGGAAGGTTGGCATGTGGTTGCGGATCTAGCGATTAAACCCGGATACAGTGGCGTTGCGATCTTGAGCCGGCGTCCGTTAAACGCGCTCGATTTGGACTGGATGCCGGATTCTCTTCGCGGCGAGGGCCGTTGCATCGCCGTCGAAGTTGATGGGGTGCGCTGGGTGAATCTGTACTTGCCTTCGGGTTCGCAGGGAGCACATCGGCAAGCGCTTAAGCTCGAGGCGCTCGAGGCCCTTGGCGGGTGGTTGAGGTCGCTTCAGGGGCCCACGGTGCTTGGCGGAGACTGGAACTTGGCGCCAGTGTCGCTTGATGTCCATGATCCAAAGCGTCTTGATGGCACGCCTGGATTCACCCCTGAAGAACGCGCTTGGATGGCGTCCATTGAGGCAGAGGGTTGGGTCGAAGCGTTTCGCCACGTGAATCCCGGCGCTACAGAGGTATACAGCTGGTGGAGTATGCGGTCTGGAGCATACGACCGCAACAAGGGATGGCGCATCGACCACTGGGTAACCAACAGTCCTGAGCGGGTACAATTAGTCGACTACCTGAGGGATTGCCGATTTTCGGATCATGCCCCGGTGCGACTCCGCTGGAGTTAACTACCTTCGTGGTATGCGAATTCAAGTTGCCGCGGCATTGGCCGCAATCGCGCTCCTCAGCGCCTGTGTGTCGCCCAAAAAGTATTCAGAGCTTCAGTCGTCGTACGACTCGACGGTTCAGCGGGCGGAATCGCTCAAGGTTGAAGCTGAAAAGGCCCGTGTGGCCGCCAGCGAGAGCGAGGCCCAAAAGGTGAAAGCACTTGCTGCCTTGGACGGCGCGATCAAAGACACGACTGCCCAAGGTGCCGAGATGCGCAAGCTGCAGCGCGCCTACCGCGACCTTAATTCCAACTACGAGTACGCGCTGAAAAACAACAGCCGCCTCGTTCAAGAGAACCTAACCGAGAACAAGGCCATGCTCGAGCGCATGGAGTCACTGGCTGCCCGACTTGCCGCCAAAGAGGATTCTCTCAAGCGCGAGCAGGATCGCTTAATGGGCCTCGAGATCGCCCTTCAGCAGCGCGAGCAGCGCGTGGCCGAGTTGGAGCGCCTTATCAGCCGCAAGGACAGTGCCGCCGCATACCTGCGTCAGCGCCTCGCCGATGCTCTGCTTGGGTTTAAGGACCGTGGACTCACCGTGTCGATGCGCAACGGCCAAGTTTATGTTTCGCTCGACAACCGCCTGATGTTTGCCAGCGGTTCGTGGGACGTGCAGCCCGACGGAGCCTCTGCCTTGGGCGAGCTTGCCAAGGTGCTGAACGAGAACAAAGACCTCAAGATTGCTGTCGAGGGCCACACAGACAGCGACGCGTTCAACGGTAAGACAGCTGTCAAAGACAACTGGGACCTTTCGGTGATGCGCGCCACAAGCGTCGTGAAGATCCTCGTGGGTAAAGGTGTGACACCGCAACGTGTTCAGGCTGCCGGTCGCGGGGAATTCCTGCCCATTGCATCGAATGACAGCGCCGAGGGCAAGTCCAAGAACCGCCGGACTGAAATCATCATTACCCCCAACTTGGGAGAGCTGGCGGAGCTGATCGGAAACTGATCTGCGCCCAACGATTTCTAAAGCCGGTCCCTTGGGGGGCCGGCTTTTTTGCTAAAAGAGGTTGTCGACGACCTGGCTGATGCGGTCGAGGGCCACAAAATGCACCCCGTGCGGGCGCTTGGGCATGCCCGGCGTCTTAGCCCCCCAGACGTAGTCAAAACCGAGCTGTCCGGCCTCAAGAACGCGCGCGTCCATTCGGGCAATGGGGCGCAGCTCTCCGCCCAGACCGACTTCGCCGGCAAAAGCGACCCCTGGTGGGATGGGTCGGTCCTCTTGGCTCGACAAAATAGCCGCGCAGACGGCGAGGTCAAGGGCGGGGTCGTCGACGCGAAGGCCTCCGGTTACGTTCAAAAAGACATCTTTGCTGGCAAGGTGGAATCCACAGCGCTTTTCGAGCACCGCCAGAAGCATGTTGAGGCGGCGCGTGTCAAACCCCGTGCAGCTGCGTTGGGGTGTTCCGTAGACGGCGGTCGACACGAGGGCTTGAACTTCGACGAGCAGAGGTCGCAAGCCTTCGGCGGTGATTCCGATGGCGGAACCGCTGAGCCCCTCACCTCGCTGCCCCAGCAGCCACGCTGAGGGGTTTGCGACGGGCTGTAGGCCCTTTTCGGCCATTTCGTAGAGCCCGAGCTCTTGGGTGGAGCCAAACCGGTTTTTGAGGGCCCTCAGCGTGCGCACGAGGTGGTGCTTGTCGCCCTCGAACTGAAGCACGACGTCGACCATGTGCTCGAGGACCTTGGGTCCGGCAAGGGTGCCCTCTTTGGTGATGTGGCCAATTAGGGCCACGGGCACGTGGCGCGCTTTGGCGTAGCGCAGAAATTCGGCGGCGGATTCGCGGATTTGCCCGACGCTTCCGGCGGCGGAATCGAGTTGGGGGTTGTAGGCCGTTTGGATCGAGTCAACCACGAGCAGGTCGGGCTTGAGCTGCTCGGCAGCCTGCAGAATTTTGGAGGTAGAAACCTCAGCGAGTACGTGGCATCCGGGGCCGTTAAAACCGATGCGCTCAGCCCGCATTCGGATTTGCTCCGCGCTTTCTTCGCCGCTGGCATAGAGTGCTTTGGCGCCGGCATGGAGCGCTACCTGCAGCATGAGGGTGGACTTGCCGATTCCGGGCTCTCCGCCGAGCAAGCTCAGGGACCCAGGAACCCATCCGCCCCCGAGCACGCGGTCAAGTTCAAGGTCGCCGGTGGGGACGCGGCGCTCGGCGCTTCGGTCCACTTGGTCCAGGGTCAACACACGGCTTTGACCGGGGGATACCCATGCTTGATCGACGGGCGCACGCTCAATAACTTCTTCGACGAGGGTGTTCCACGCACTACAGCTGCGGCACTGGCCGGCCCACTGGGGGTAGCTGGTTCCGCAGGACTGGCAAACAAAGGCTTTTTTGGTCTTGGCCATGGTTCCGCCAAGGTACGCACCCGGCGCGGCTTAGTCGTTTTTAAAACGGTTCAGGCCGATGAATCCGATGATACCTGTAGACATGAGCATCAGGGCCTGGGCGGCATGCACCAGCGTAGCAAACGCGAGGCCTTCGACATAGGGTATGCTCAGGACTTCGAGGGCCTTGGCCACGAGGTAGTGGTAGGCTCCAACGCCTCCTGGTACCGGAATCACAACGCCCAAGCTCGCCGCCATCATCACGAACAGACCTTGGTCGATTCCGATGTGCTCTGTAGACGGAAGGGCATAAAAGCACACGTAGACCATCACAAAGTAGGCGCCCCAGATGTAGAGTGTGTGACCCAGGTAGGCCCATGGTTTGTTGAGGCGCAGAATGCTGGTGAAGCCGTGGGCAAGGCCGCGCAAAAATGTTTGGACGCGCTGGCCAACAGCAGTTTCAAAGAATCGGTGGCGGAGTAGCCATGAGGCGACCGCAAGGGTTAGTCCAATGACGGGAATCCAGGGGAAACCGTTCTCGTCACCACTCGGGGCGGATTGGGTACTAGCCAAGAGTTTCTGCAACTCAGGATAGGTAAGTAGCACGGTGATTCCGAGCAGTATGGCCATCATGATGAGGTCGATGAGGCGCTCGACGATGATGGTTCCGATGAGGATATCGACTGGAATTTTGTCACTGCGGCGCAGGGCGGTGGCACGAGCGACCTCTCCGGCCCGCGGAACCACCATGTTGATGAGGTAGCCGATTCCTATGGCGTGCGTAGCGCGCCACGATGTGGTGGTGTAGCCCATCGAGTCGAGGACGATCTTCCAGCGCATTCCGCGCGAAATCACGGCGGAATAGCCGACGGCAATGCTCACCGCGAACCAGTACCAGGTGGCCCGGCTCATTTCGCGGCCTACGGCGTGGATGTCCACTCCACTGAAGGCGAAGTAGAGCAGGCCAACTCCCAGCGCGGCGAACACAAGGGTTTTTAGCCAACTCGGGATGCGAGGAAGGTTCAAGATCAGGCCCTTAAACGGTTGGTCGGCTCTTCAGGAAAGAGTAGGGTGGGCTGGTAGCTGCGGGCCTCTTCAACGCTCATTGCGGCGTATGCGATGATGATGATGACGTCTCCTTTTTGCACGCGGCGCGCTGCTGGGCCGTTGAGGGTGACTTCGCCGCTGCCACTTCCGCCGCGAATGACGTAGGTGTCAAAGCGCTCACCGTTGTCGATGTTAACGATCGTAACTTTTTGACCTTCAATAAGTTTAGCGGCATCAATGAGGTCGCTATCGAGCGTGATGCTGCCGATGTAGTTGAGTTCCGCACCGGTGACCCGGACGCGGTGAATTTTGCTGTAGAGTACCTCGATCGTCATTTGCGGCAAAGGTACAACGGCGCATTGTCGATGAGCCGCACAGAGCCTGCGTAAACGGATATAAGTGTTTGTACGCTTCGGCCATAGGAATCTACAGGGCGGTCGGGGTTGGTTAAGGCCTCAAGGGTGTCCGAGAAGATGAAGTCGATGGATTCCACGACGAGGCCTTCGAATCGTTCGATCTCTTTGCGCAGCTCTCGCTGAAGCGCACGGGCCGGAGCCGGAAATTCGCGTACCTCGTTGGCGGCCCACAGGAGGGCGCGATAGATGGCGGGGGCCGCGGCTCGCTGCTCGGGGGTGAGCAGTCGGTTGCGCGAACTCATGGCAAGCCCGTCGGACTCGCGAAGGGTGGGGCATGATACGATGATTGGGGTTCCGCCCCGAAGAGCCGCGAGGCGGCGCACCACTGCAACTTGCTGAAAGTCTTTGAGGCCAAAGTAGGCCTTGGTGGCCTCGGTAAGTGTAAACAGACGGTCCACTACGGTCGCAACGCCCTGAAAATGACCGGGTCGAAGCGCTCCCTCGAGCCGGGTGTCGAGCCCTTGAAGGTCAAAGTGCTGGCTTTGAACTCCGTCGGGGTAGAGTTCGACAGCCGAAGGAAACCAGACCGCAGCGGCTTCAGAATTCCGCAGTAGCGCGATGTCGCCGTCCTCGTCGCGGGGATAGGAGGCCAGATCTTCGGGCCGGTTGAACTGCGTCGGATTTACAAAAATGCTGACCAAAACAGGCGCACCATCCTTGGCAGCGCGGTCCACCAAGGCGAGGTGCCCGTCGTGCAACGCGCCCATGGTAGGAACAAATCCAAGTTCGTCATGTGAACTGCGCCAATCGCGCAGTTGGTCGAGGGTCCGTAGGACCGTGAGAGATTCCGCCAAAACAGCCCAAAACTAGAGCGCCAATTTAGAATTTCGTACCTTTGTGGGCCAATTTATAGGCACGATAAGAAGAGATTATGGCAAAGCGGCGCATTTTATACGTTTCACACGAGATTAAGCCCTACTTCCCCGAGGGGGATTTGGCCAATGCCGCACTGGCTTTCCCGAAGAAAATGAACGAGTTAGGTCATGAAATCCGCGCCTTCATGCCTCGGTTTGGCGTCATCAACGAACGCCGCCACCAACTTCACGAAGTGATTCGCTTGAGCGGAATCAACGTGGTCATTAATGACTACGACCAGCCTTTGATCATCAAAGTTGCGTCCGTTCCGGGAGCTAAGATTCAAGTCTACTTTATTGATAACGAGGAGTACTTCAAGCGCAAGGGTACCTGGGAAGACGCCCAAGGTGCGTTTTACGACGACAATGGTGCGCGCTCGCTCTTTTTTAGCAAGTCCATCATCGAGACGATCAAAAAGTTGGGCTGGCAGCCTGACGTCGTGCACGTGATGGGCTGGATGTCGGCTCCGCTGCCCGTGTACCTCCGCCAGTTTCACAGCGACGACGCGCATTTTGCCGGAACCAAAGTGGTCTACAGCCTTTTTGAGAACGGATTTGACGGGAATCTTGACAAAGGGCTCGAAGAGGGCATGACCTTTGACGGGGTGCAGGGAATGGACCAGTTCACCAATCCTTCGGCCGAGGCGCTCTTTTGCGGTGCTGCCCGCCACGCTGACGCCGTGCTTCAAATGAGCCCGAACGCTTCTCCCGCCGCAGTTGAGGCTGCTAAGGCCGCGGGTGTCCCCGTGCACAGCGGGGCAGAGTTCCTTGAGAACCCTGCGGCCCTCGATGCGTTTTACGAGTCACTGTTCGCCTAAGTTTTTATGCGTCGGATTTTAGCCGCTGCGGTACTCGCGTTCGCGTTCGCGTCCTGCGAGAAGTCGACTGGAGAAATCGGTTTGGATTTTGTCGACGGAAGCCAATTTGCCTTCGGAACCAAGTCTTCGGTAGCGATGCGCACCCACACCGAGGCATTTGACTCCTTGGTGACGCTGCGCCCCGCGGCGCTGCTCGTGGGCAGCTACCAAGACCCAATTTTTGGTCGCCCGACGGCTTCGTTTGCTACTCAGTTAGTGCTCAGTTCGGTGGCTCCTGATTTTGGCGCGAATCCCACGGTAGACTCCGTATTCATGATCCTTCCGTACGCCGGATGGTACGGCGACACGACTGCGGCGTTTCATATTAAGGTGCAGCGAAGCGATTCCGCCTTGACCGACTCAGTGTACTACGCATTCAGCACAGCGGCAGCAGGCGAAACCCTGTGCGACACGAGTTTTGTGCCTAAGGCAGGGGTTAAGACCCTTCGCACGGGGACGCGGGTAGGCGAGACTTCAATGTTTCTCAAGCTTAGCCGTCAAAAGTTTCAGGAGTGGATTGTGGACGCCTCAACCTCTAACCCGAGTGTGCTGGAGTCGAATGCGGCCTTTTTGGACTACTTCAACGGCCTTATCGTTTCTGGCGGACCGAACAACGAGACCATGTACCAATTCAATCCAGGCGATGCTTCGGCGAAGGTGCGGATTTTTTACACCAACGATTCGATTCGTGCAGACACTTCAGCAGCCGGAAAGGACTACGGCGTGTACGACTTGCTGTGGACCTCAGGAGTGCAGAGCTTTAACATGATTACTCATGACCGCAGCCAGGCTGCGTTTGATTTGGCAGCCCAAGACACGGTGCTCGGCGAGTCGTCGGTCTACATTCAGGGCCTTGGGGGCGCGGTAACCGTACTCAACCTCGACGGCCTGCGCGCGATGCGCGACAGCGGATACGTCGTGAACTATGCGGAACTCGTGGTTCCGGTGCGCGAGGGCTCCAACTTGAAGTACCAAGCGCCCGGCGGATTGAGTGTACTGCAGGTCAAAGGTTCTGCAAAAACGCTCATTCGCGACTACCAACGCGGGTCTGTGGGCGGAACTTTTAGCGCCTCTGGCGTACTCCGCAAAGGGGCCTACCGCTTTGAAATCACCCGCCACGTGCAGGATTTGCTCGGATTGGACAGTACCGCGTCCTACCGCATGATGCTCATACCTGAGAGAATGGCCTCGTCTCCGCTTCGCGCCGTCCTTCACGGCAATGCCGACGCCGTTGAGCCGATGTCGCTAAATTTGTGGTACACCAAACCAAACTAAATCGCGTATGTGCGGCATTGTCGGATACATCGGGCCCCGCGAGGCGTACCCGATCCTTGTTCAAGGTCTAAAACGTTTAGAATACCGCGGATACGATTCCTCAGGAGTTGCGCTCTACAACGGTCGTTTAGAGGTATTTAAAAAAGTAGGTAAAGTTTCGGCACTCGAAGCGCTCGCCGATGCAGAGCGCCCGCACGCCACGTTGGGTATCGGACACACCCGCTGGGCTACCCACGGCGAGCCGTCGGACCGCAATGCGCACCCGCACACATCCAATTCCGGACGACTTGTCATTGTCCACAACGGAATCATTGAGAACTACGCCCAGCTCAAGGAGCTTCTTGCATCGAAGGGTTACACGTTCTCGAGCGATACCGACACAGAGGTTCTCGTCAACTTCATTGAGTACATCCAAAGCGAAGAGAAGGTCAACCTTCAGCAGGCTGTGCGCCTCGCGCTGAACGAGGTGGTCGGAGCTTATGCCATCGTCGTAATGAGCACCGACGAGCCCGACCAAATGGTGGTAGGTCGCCTTGGCTCACCGCTTGTTCTTGGACTTGGCGACAACGAATTCTTTGTGGGAAGTGACGCAACCCCATTCATTGACTCTACGAAAAAGGTAATCTACCTCGAAGACGGCGAAATGGCCGTCGTCCAGCGCACTGGGGTTGTCGTTCGTACGATTGCCAACGATATGCCAGTGGACAATGTGATCCACCAGCTTCAAATTGATTTGGCGGCTATTGAAAAGGGCGGATTTGATCACTTCATGATCAAAGAGATCTTTGAGCAGCCCAAGTCGATCCTCGACACGGTGCGCGGACGCCTCAACTTTAAGACCGGCGAGGTCAAGATGGCTGGCCTGGACGCGATCAGCGACAAGCTCTTAAATGCCCAGCGCATTTTGGTCATCGGCTGCGGAACCTCGTGGCACGCCGGCCTCGTCGGCGAGTACCTGATCGAGGACTTGGCTCGTGTGCCGGTCGAGGTGGAATACGGAAGCGAGTTCCGCTACCGCAACCCCATCATTGGCCCCAACGACGTGGTCATTGCCGTGTCTCAGTCGGGCGAAACCGCCGACACCCTTGCGGCGATCAAAATGGCCAAGGCCAATGGCGCCACGGTGTTCGGAATCTGCAATGTCGTGGGCTCATCCATTGCCCGTGAGACCCACGCCGGAGCCTATACCCATGCCGGCCCCGAAATCGGAGTTGCCTCGACCAAGGCCTTCACTGCACAGGTGACCGTATTTACCCTGCTCGCCATGTGGCTCGGTCAGCATAAAGGTGTCATGTCTGCAGAACGCTCTGCCGAACTCGCTCGGGAGCTCGAAGCGATCCCCGCCAAGATTGAGTCAATGCTCAAGCTCGACGGCCAAATTCGCGAAATGGCCAAAACCATGGTCGATTCTACCAACGCCCTGTTCTTGGGGCGCGGCTACAACTTCCCCGTAGCTCTTGAAGGTGCGCTTAAGCTAAAGGAAATCAGCTACATACACGCCGAGGGTTATCCGGCAGCCGAAATGAAGCACGGCCCAATCGCCCTTATCGACGAGCATATGCCTGTTGTGGTAATCGCGCCATATGGTGAGCTTTATGAGAAACTTGTGAGCAACGTACAGGAGGTCAAGGCCCGCAAAGGCCGCATCTACGCCATAACTGGCGAAGGGAGCGACGCCATTGCCGCGGTCAGTGACGAGTTGATCGCGATCCCCTCTACTGATGAGGCGCTTTCGCCATTGTTAACCACGGTTCCTCTTCAGCTTTTGAGCTATCACGTAGCGGTGCTTCGCGGCTGCAATGTGGACCAGCCTCGGAATTTAGCGAAGAGTGTGACAGTAGAATAAACCGTTCATCAGTAAACAAAAAAGGGGGCCATTGGCCCCCTTTTTTATGCGATGTGCGCTTGATTATAGTCGGTAGATTGCGCCCAGTCCGATCGATTGACCCGACAGGTTAAATTGCTGCATGGGTACCTGCCACTCGTCGTTGTACTTGGAGTACCACAATCCAAACGTGGGAGCCAGTTCTGCAGATAGGATCCAGCGAGGCGCAACTCGGTACCGCAGTCCCCAAAGCAAGCTTGCAGATGGCCCAATGGTTATACTGCTATTGTTCATGCTCTGATAGCCGCTCAGCGATCCGCCGACTTCAGCGCCGAAGTAGGATTTGAGCTTGGTGCCACGGCGGCTAAGTCGCTCAAAGCCTAGCATTGAAGAGGTGTTCATCCAGAAATTTTCGTTATTCGAGCCACGGCTGTAGCTCAAGGTGTTTGGGCCGGTTCTCAGGCGAAGGGCCCAACGTCCACTTCCGGCTTCTGCAGTTGCTTTGCGTGGGCTGGCTTTGGCAATGAATTGGTAGT
>Ga0222713_10000785_pt1 | contig 36001 bp, 44 predicted proteins | sample C33_649DmetaG_FD_165061 | JGI IMG/M metagenome (GOLD analysis project Ga0222713, IMG submission 165061) | Estuarine water microbial communities from San Francisco Bay, California, United States - C33_649D | ecosystem: Environmental > Aquatic > Marine > Unclassified | place: USA: California... | reverse complement strand
CGTGAACTTCGTGGTGAAGATGACGGTGCGATGGACAGAGAGGCGATGAGAGAGGCGGCCAATGATGCTTTCAATTTCATCCGCTCTCGAATGATGCAAAAAGCCAATGAGGATCTGATCCTCCGCGAATTGGAAAAGGAATTCAATGAGGATTGACAACTGCACACACGCTCTAAACGCTCATCTAAAGCGTCTGGAGCGTGTTTCTGTCGCAACCAACCAGTCGCTCGCATCCAACATCGCCGGCGATGGTGCATTTATGGAGTGGGCGACGCTGTTGAGGTCTGTCAAGAATCCCTCGACCAAGGTGGACGGCGAAACCGTGTCTGGTCCCCACAGTTTTTCGTCTGATCCGCGAGCAATCGGACAAATCGTCAATCTGGAACACGACCTCCTGAAGCACGGAACGACAATGTTCGTCTCAGAACCTGTTATGGCGGTCGTGTCGGCCGCCTCTCAAACGATGGAAGCAGAACCTCTGTTTGAGACAGATTTGCTCGCCCCAAGCGGTCTTCTCGTCTTTGAGAGTCCTCTGGAAGTGGTGGATTTGCACCCGGTTACCGGACAACCAGACGAGAACTACATTATGCACATTCGTGCGATCGGATGGGTGATCACAGAGATGCAGAAGCGTGACGGCACAATGGGAACAGGTATTTTGCTGATCCCTTACACCGATCTCGAGGGACGGCTCCGAACGCTCACGATTCACGAGTCTTTGGGGACCTCCCAGCAAGATGTTCAGGAATTGACTGCCATTCAGAAGGAACGAGGCGACCACCTGATCCCGTGCGACTTTATGCCGTGGGCTTTCGGGGTGGAATGGGTCAACGGAAACGCTGTCTGGAACGAAGAGGCACAGACTTTTGACGGTCTGGTCACCTCGGTTTGCCAGCAACGGCTGTTTTTCCTCGCCTTGATGAGGTTTGCGTGGCAACAGATCGTTGTGCCACGGCGAGAGACGGCTGTGCGACAGAGCCGACGAGCGGCCGAACGGCAGATGACCCAACCCGACCTTGATCAGGGTGTATCGGTGCTTCGTCTTCGACGAGAGATTGAGTTCCAGAGGACACACGGCGAGGGGATACCGCTCCGCTGGCGTGTCGTCGTCCGCGGCCATTGGCGTAGGCAATGGTATAGATCGCTAGGCGAGGCTTCGGACCCTGCCAGCCACCGGCTGATCTGGATTGATCCACATATCCGGGGCAACGATGAATTGCCACTCAGGGAATCTCGTAAAGTCACAGCAATCATCCAGTAGGAGGGATAACAATGGGGAAAAACACGACCGAAATTGGTACGGAGGACAATTCCGTCGTAACGACGTTGAGGATCACATTCAAGAGCGACCGGATACTCACGGCAGATGAGTTAGACGATTTGGTCTGTACCCTGTCCGCGCAGGTCGAGGAACCCCAAACGAGGGTGACCGACCCGGCGCAGATGGATATTTGGATGCCGGTCACCTACAGCACAAGCGACATAGAGGTTGCCGTATGCTGCATCCTTCCATAGCCCTAAATAGGTGTTGATGACGGTTCTGTAATGTCGGGTTGTGGCTTTACCCAACGCAACCGTGTACATCTTGAACGAACTCCGTAAACATCGTTCCTGTTCCGATGCGACGTGGGATGCCGTCGAGGCAGAGGCAGCCGAAAAAGGTTTCGGCAACCTGTCCAAATCCGCTCGGGAGCAGGTCAGATTGGCGAAGGTCGCTTGGCAGGCTCACCAAACGATCCTGAAACGGAATCGCCAAAGATGAATATTGATGCTCTGATTGAACTTGTTCGTGCCCAAGGCAACCTTGATCCAGCCACGATGGATGTGGTTGAACGAGAGATGCGAACCAACACAATGTCGAAGTCAACCGTGTTGATCTTGCAAGGGACTGTGGATCGTGTCCGGAAGCAGAGCGTTTTGAAGGCGGCCAACCGTTCCGAGGCTGGTCGGATTGCGGCCGAGGCTCGCTGGAAGGGTCATATCAAGGAGCAGAAAGCACCCGCCGTGGCGACCAGCGGTGCAGCACCTACCAATGCGACGGCAGCGACCGGGGCTGTGGCCGCGGGGGGATCTGCCGGCTATCAGCGTCCAGAAGTGATCAAGGTGAAGACCCTTGATGAGGCTGTGGCGGCAATGAATGAGGGCAAGGTTGTTGAATTGGAGGATATTGGTGATGTTCACACCCTGCTGAACGAACTTGCTCGGATCGCCAATGACGCAAAGTTGAAGGGGCGCGATGCACCGAACTATGACCTCTGTAAGGTGACCGTTCCCGGCACAAGCCTGTTTTGCAAAGACAATAAGGGTGTTCCTCGAGCGAAAATGCCCCAATTGCGTTCAAAGCCTGTGGCTGGCTCCAAGGCTGACGCTCTCCCTCGCAACCAATGGGGTGAGGTCGAGGGAGCGGATCTTTTTGAAGCCCACCTTGAGAAGGAATTGGGTATCGGTGTGGAGAGCAAGAAGGTTCGTGCCTCGTCTCTAAAAGCGACCCAAACTGATATGAAGGGTACGCAGGTTGCTCAGATGATGAGCGACCCAAAGTTCAAGCCTGACGCAGAGGAAATTTGGGTTACTCGTGACGGATACATCCTTGACGGACACCACCGTTGGGCCGCCACGGTTGGAAAAGACCTGTCTGACGGCACTTTGGGCGATTTGGATGTAAAAGTCCGGATGATTGACGCTCCAATTTCGGAAGTTTTGCAAATCGCTAACAGTTGGACAGCCGATATGGGTCTGAGGTCTATCGCTGGTCCCTCGACCGCTCCTAACGCTCCCGGCGGTATGGAGGAAACCAAGAAGGAACGGCTCCGCGATCCCAAGGGTGGTCTTACTGCGGCTGGGCGGAGGCACTTCAAGCGGACCGAGGGTGCAAATTTGAAGCCGGGAGTCAAAGGTCCAGCAGATACCCCCGAGAAGATGCGACGGAAGGGTTCCTTCCTAACCCGGTTTTTCACGAACCCGTCTGGTCCGATGGTTGATGAAAAGGGCAAGCCAACACGACTCGCCCTGTCCGCCCACGCGTGGGGGGAGCCGGTTCCGAAGAACGCTGAGGATGCTCGACGGCTGGCCGCCAAGGGGCGGAGGTTGCTGGATCGTTACGAGAAGACGAAGAAGTCGGTTGACGATGCGAACGATGAACCACAATGTCTTGGCTGCGGAAAAGGTTTCCAACCGTAACCCTGTATGGTGGCCGCAATGGAGCGGAACATCTGTGAGACAGCAGTAATCGGGGGTATTGAGGTTTCCAAGGGCGTGGCTGTCGTCGTAGACGGGCTAAAAGGCGAATTTTTGTTCCAGTATGTTTGGCTGGCAGACGGGTCGTTTGCGGTCTGGGATGAGAAACGACACCGAATGCGATCGTTTGACCCGGCTCGGGTTCGGATTTCGCGGAAACGGAAGTATCAGACACGCCCTCGCTAGAGTGGCTGCAAAATTGGAGGATAGATGTTTCGTGATCTTGAAGGTCGTTTGTGGTTCCGTCAGTCGTGGTTGAAAGAGTTCCTCGATTGCCCTGAGAGGGCAAGATTGAAGGCTGTGAAGGCTGATCAGCCGAGAATGACCTCTGATGCTGCCTTGATTGGTACAGGCGTTCATACGGCAATTCAGGGGGTTCTGGAGGGGCACGTGGACCCCAAAGACATTGAAGACGCAACCAACGATGCGGTCGTTTCGCTACTGATCACCGACGAGGTGTCGTACAACAAATACGAGGCTGAACAATTGCCCGGTCACGCTCGCAGGTGCGCTAGGGCGTGGGCGGATGGAATCCTCCCTCACGTCGAATTAGGCGGCCAATGTGAGAAGAACTTCTCGGTCGTCGTGATGGAGATTGACGGAATTGAGGTCGGGTTGACCGGGACCATTGACTATGTGCCGCCCTCGGGCGATGTGCTGTGGGATTGGAAGACCGCCGGCAAGAAGTACAGCCAGAAGCAATACCAGAAGGGCTCAATTCAGGCTTCGACCTATGCGACGGCAATGAGCCTGCAGCGGCAACTGGAATTGCCTATGAAATTCAACTTCGGGGTCATGGTTCGTGGTGAAAAGTCCGCTTCCAGCCAGATTGTGACCGTGGAACGCCGGCAGGAACACTCAGATTGGTTTTTGAGGCAGTTGGCGGATGTGGCGCGGTTCGCCATTCGTTTCGGTGCTGACGAGCCGTGGGCGAAGAATGAGGAGTCATTCCTGTGCTCCCCGGTGTGGTGCAATTTTTACCACGAGTGTCGAGGGGCGTTCATCTCTCAAGACGCAGACGAGTTCGCTGGCTAGTATGCGAAGGTGCTGGAAGCCGAATTCCAAAAACAGGTCGTCGCTTTAGCGAAACAGTTGGGTTGGCTGGTTATGCACACGCGGCCTGCCCTGAACCGATCTGGCAAATGGAGTACCCCGATTCAAGGTCACAGAGGATTTCCCGATCTAGTTTTGAGCCATGCGAACAGGGGTACGGTGTTTGCCGAGTTGAAGGGGGAGAAGGGCAGGGTGGCTCCGGAGCAACAGGTTTGGCTGGACACCTTGGCCGCAGGTGGCTGTGAAGTACATATCTGGCGGCCTGCCGATTTACAGAAAATCGCGGATCGCCTGTCGCAAATGCTTGACTAGGGTGAAGTGAGTTCGTACCATCCTTTATGTCCCGAGGGGACAAGGAGGAAAAATGCAACCCACACCGATCACCTCGCTGGTTCGGGCAACTGATCCAGCCACATCACACGCCTCGGCGGTCAGCGTTCAGGGTCGAACACCAACCCAGAAAATGCTTTTGCTGAACGCCTATTTCAACAATCCCGAGGGATTGACCGACGAAGAGGCTGGCATTATCACCGGGCTAATCAACAAGCCAAAGTGCAGTTACTGGAAACGGTGTTCGGAACTCGAGGCAGACGGATTCTTGATCCGAACCCTGTTCACGCGACCCGGTATGACCGGATGCCATATGGTTATCCGAGCGATCACCGAGGCTGGCCGCAGGGAGGTTTTGGGCAAATGAATGTTCGGTGGCTTCACGCAGCAATCGGCTGTCAGTTCCTCGGGATGTTTGTTCTCGGGTTGAAAGATCCCTCAAATTTCGCTTTTGTGACACTTTTTTGCACAGCCTCATCAACAATCCTGATGATTTTGGGCTTGGAAAAACTGACTCGGTCGGATCACCAAGAGGGGGACAGCAATGAATAAGCAGTTCGCTTATCGACTCAAAACCGCCATTGTGGATGGCAAAATGACTCTGCCACTCGTCAAGGTCATTGAATGCGACACCCTCGAATCGTCTATTGACTATTTGTGGAAGGCGATTGAGTACGGAACACCGCTGGCAGAACGCTTTGAGGGTCTGGTAAGCGAATTCGCTTATGGCGGATTGATGCGTTTGTTCCCTCTGGATCACGGTGGAATGTCCGCAATTTCTCCGATGACCAACATCGGTGTCTTGCACCTGTACGGCCGCAACGATCCGATCCGTATTGCCGTTTATGGCTGTGACCACGACATTCGTACCGTTCGGGCTGGTCGGTGTTTCTACAAATCGTCGTGCCAGAAGTGCGACTACAGGTACGAGATTGATTCAGGCGACTAACAGAGCCTAAATCGTTGCTAAAGAGGGGTGGGATGCTGTCTCACCCCTCTTTGCTACTGTCGCCGTGTGGCTGACATGAAAGAAATCGGAACATACGGATATCAGCGATCCGGTGGCTCGGTTACAGATGAATTCGTCGCCGGTCTTCAAGGACTTCGTGGTGCTCGGACCTACCGCGAGATGGCGGACAATGACCCGGTTATCGGAGCGATGATTTTCGCAGTCGAGCGAATGATCTTGAATCTGAAATGGCACGTAGATCCGTACAAGGATGCGAAGAGTACCAAGGCCGCCAAAAAGGATGAGAAAGTCGCCCAGTTCGTCGAAGAATGTTTGGACGATATGGAGGATTCGTGGAGTACCACGCTCTCGCAAATCCTGTCGTTCTTGACCTACGGCTGGTCATACTGTGAAATCGTCTACAAAAAGCGCAATGGGATGGAATCCAAGGATAAGCGCAAACAGTCTCGGTACGACGATGGCAGGATCGGCTGGCGGCGACTTGCAAACCGAGCGCAAGAGACACTTTTTGATTGGGATATCGCCCCAAATGGGGACATTTTGGGTATGCGACAGTTAGATCCGAGTTCAGGAACCGGACTGGTGACGATTCCGATCGAAAAGTCGCTTCTGTTCCGCACATCAAACCAGCGGAATAGCCCCGAGGGACGGTCGCTTCTCCGTAACGCCTACCGCCCGTGGCGGTTCAAGAAGACGATTGAAGAGATTGAGGCAATCGGCATTGAACGCGACCTCGCTGGCTTGCCGGTCGCCTATGTGCCACCGTCAATGCTGTCATCGACCGCAACCGCTGATGAAGTGGCCGCCCGAAATGCGATCCAAAACTTGGTCCGGGGCATCAAACGAAACCAGAACGAGGGCATTCTTTTCCCGCTCGCTTTTGACGAGGGTGGACGAGAAATGTACAAGTTGACACTTCTGTCAAGTGGCGGTAACCGGCAGTTCAATACTGATGCTGTAGTCGGTCGATATGACCAGCGGATTGCAATGACGATTTTGGCTGACTTCATCCTGCTGGGACACGAAAAAGTCGGTTCTTTTGCCCTCGGATCATCCAAAATTGACCTTTTTATGACAGCAATCGCTCAGATGACCGCTCAAGTGGCAGATGTGATGAACAAAGATGCGATACCTCGGCTGTTGAAAATGAACGGGATGGACCCCCTACGGCCGCCGACGCTCCGCGTCGAGGAATTGCAGACAACGGATCTTCAGGTTCTCGGTGATTTCATCACGAAGATGGCTGGGGCTGGGGCTTTGCAGGTTGATTCCGGGTTGGATGAGTTTGTTCGCGACCTCGTCGGTTTGCCGCCGAAGGTGGAAGAGGAGGGTGCAATGCCTATGGGTGCGGAGATGATGCCCAATGCGAACCCCCAAGATCAAGTACCGGCCGCTCCTGTTGCCCCGGCGCAGACTGTTCCGGAAGCCCCGATGCAGAGTGGTGGTCCGATTGAAGACTACATCTCTAACTAAGGCATATGAACTGACCAGCACCGAGGTTGATATGGCTCGGGCGGTGGACGCGGTTACACGCCAATTGTCTCGAGTCCTGATGACGACTATTGGATCTGGGAAGGGTTCATCTGCCGAAATATTGAACAAGTTGTCCGGGGTGGACATTTTGGCTGGTTTGGCTGAGGTCACCCCTCTGATAATTCAGCCTTTACTTGCCGAAATCCAGATGGCAGCGGCTGATGCGATCGGTTCGCTGCCTTCCTCGGCCGCTATCCGAGTGGCGTTTGATGTAACAGATCCGAGGGCGTTGGCTTGGGCGGAGCGTCGAGCCGGGGATCTAATTGTCGAGATTTCTGAGCAGGTTCGGCTGCAGGTCAAAGATTTGGTGGCTCGCGGATACCGTGATCAATTGACGGTCAATCAGATCGCCAAGGAAATTGAAAGTCTTGTCGGTCTACATTCTCGGTGGAGCAGAGCCGTAAATAGCCTTTACGCTCGTACTTTGGACACATTGACCGCAACAGGGATGACGGTCGGGATGGCTACTACTCGTGCTACCGCCGCGGCCGATGCCTACAGAGCGAGGTTGACAACAGTTCGAGCGAACACGATTGCTCGCACGGAAATCATCTCAGCGAACAACGCTGGACGCTTTATGGGATGGCAACAATTCATAGAGCAGTCTGGTTTCCCGGCTGGGTTGCTTCGTAAAGAGTGGGTAATCGGACCAGACGGCTGGCAAGGCGTAGAGGTATGCGAAAAGTGTCAGGAACTGGCTGGTCAGACAGTTGCGGTCAATGATCTGTTCCCGAACGGACGGTTGATGCCACCGGCTCATCCGAATTGTCGGTGTACGGCTCTCCTAATTTTCCCCGACGAGGAGTTCTGATGCCTTGGAAGGTAGAAAATCGTGGTGGCGAGTATGTCGTCGTTCGTGAGGGAACCGAGAAGGTAGTTGGGAAACATTCTTCTCGGTCAAAGGCTTTGGCGCAGTTGAGAGCCTTGTATGCCGCCAAGCGTTATGTCGAAAAAGGCAAGTTTGCCTCGAGGTCTGAGGCTGGCAGGTATGCGGCCGAGCAACGGTGGAAAGGCAACTCAAAGAAAGACACCACCGGAGAGGGGGTTACGGTTGATGCGATCAAGAAACTCGTGCCGGCAATCCTTGGTGTCCGAACTTCGCATTGGGGTTTGGGTGACGACTCAATTTTGGATGACCTGATTGACGCTGGTGTACCTGAGGAGGAAGCGAACTTGATGTCGGAAGACAGACTCACTCTCAGTTCCTATGCGAACGGTGCTTTGGCCGCCGGGAATTGTGGTATTGCTTCGGTCGATGTAGGACAGTTTCTTTTGAAAAAAGGGGTTGTTCAGGAGGGTGAGGTATTTCTCCGTGAGGTCGGTGAACCGTGGTATGGCGAAGGAAACGGAACACATTTCGTAACCCATATCGGTCCACAAGATTCTGATGATGCAATCATCATTGATTTCACTTTGCGTCAATTTGACCCTAATCAGGATTTCCCTTGGATTGGGACGGTTCGTGAATACAAGGAACTTGGGTATGAGACACCGGAAAGTATTGCCGATGGTGCGGAACGCCCCGAGATGTTGGCTTATTTTGAGCAAGTGGCCGCCCCGAGCGAGGCAGTTTCCAAGGGGTCGGTTTCTCTGTATCTGGCAGGTGTGCGATGAGCAAAATGGTGATTCGGGGACCATACGGTTCGGCGCGTGATAAAGAAACATTTATTCATCGGGTCAAGGTTGCATTGGGTGTCCAAAGAAAAACCAACGACACGATGGAGAAGGCGGAGTTTGCCTCGAGGTCTGAGGCTGGTAGGTATGCGGCTCACGTTAGGTGGGCGCGAGAACGAGGGGTTGAACCTGTCCCGGCTGATGTATGGCGGATTGCCGAGCAACCAAAACCTCCTGTGGCGGTCAAGGAAGATTTTGTTGATCCTACGGATAATTACTCTGAGGCTTTGGGTGGGCGACCGTTCAGGCCGCTTCTTCAAATTGAAAATGATCCGGAAGTCCAAGAATCTTTGCAACGACTGAAAGAGTTGAAAAAGACGAACACACCGGAGTCAATTTCTGCGTCGGTGCAAGAAGAAGCGGTTCTTGCTACAAGAATTATTGAATTATTGGGTACGATCCCCGAATCGTGGAAGGTCTACCCTAAAACTTACGGTGACGACGGCACAGTCCCGACAAAGGATGGTGTCGGTTATATGCTTGCCGAGTTGTTGTCTGAAGCAGCACGAATTTCTACATTCGGCACACAATGGGCTAACGACATATCAGAAAGCATCCACCGCGAGACGGCGGCCAACCCGACAATTTTTGTGAACATTGACGAAACAGGTTTGGAACTCGTTCTAGACGAGGAACAGTTTTTATCTCAGTTCGCTACCGGGGGTTCTGGAGGTTTGTTGTCCCCCAACACACGAGCAGCCTATGAGGCCGCCGCAATGGGTATTGTCACGGACTGTCTCCCAACAAAACGACCGATCTACGGTTCGGCTATGCCACGTTCATATATGACTGAACCTCGAGACAGCGAGCGTGGCAAGTGGAGTGAAAACTCAAATTCATACGGTGAGATCGCTGTTGAACTGAAGCCATCAGTTCTGTCACGCACAACTTTGGCAGGTCTTGATTCTCTGGGGACTGTTGCCAGAACAATACCTGTCAAAGAAGTGACGGCAGAAAAATTGCGTGATCATTTGGGACACGGTTTTTCGCAACGACCTAGTCCTGTTGATATTCGTGGCGGTTACACCGAAGCGCAGGTTTTGGGCGGTGTAACTCTGTCCGATATTGCTCGTATTTGGGTTGCGGACGAAGACAGCAAAGAATCTGTTGAATCAATGTTGGAAGATCGTGATCTTGATATTCCGGTAGAGATTCGTGGCGATGCAAACCTCGCAGATTTAGAAAAAGCGAAATTTGCTTCTCGTTCTGAGGCTGGCCGCTATGCTGCTCACGTGCGATGGTCGCGCGAGCGCGGGATTGAACCTACGCCTGTTGATCAATGGCGAGCCGGTCAACAGACTCCTACAGCCACCGGGCGATCTGCCGAAATGCAGAAAATTGTTGATCTTCGTGAATCTGTGGCCGCTCGACTAGCAAAATTGAAAATTCTGGATGGCGGCGACCCGTCGGATTTCCTCGGTCAATTGAATACGTTTTCTAATCCGGACGGTGGCAACGATATGTTGCTGGATGAAGAAAGTTTTGTGGCCGCCGATGTGTGGGACCAAACGAAGATCCCGGCTGAAACACCGTCTCAGATCCATAAAGCGTGGCTTGTTGATGTTGACGGATGGTTGGTTCCAAACGCAGAAGTTATGCAATTGATGTTTGATGTGACCGAGTTAGGTTCGCTGATCAACCAAGAAGTCCAACGTCGAATTGATGCAAAAAATTCATTTGTACCCGGCGAATATTCTGTAGAGAGCGAGCGTCTGAAGACAGCGGCACAAATGGATTTGCCAATTGATTCGTTTGATACTGGTTTGGCCGCATTCGTGAAAACTTTGAACACCGCTGGTGGTAAACCTATTGGTCCAGATGATCCATTATTCACCCAGTACAGAATTGTCCGTATGCGAGACGATGCCAAAGAAATGGCTAGTGCTTTAGGAATTGACTTCAAGTTTGACGACTTGTTGGCGACAGGCAATGTAGAGCGAGTGGTGCAGAATTTGATGGAACTACGCGCACGAGCAGGCGAAAAGTGGGTTGAGTTGAACGAACCTGTCGCTGACAGTTCTCGAGCGATCCGTTTGCAAGTGTTGAAAGAAATACGAGATTTCGGTATTAGCGAGGCAGATGCGAAATCAATGTTTTACACAGCCGAAAAAAAGATGGCGGAAACCCTGACTCGGCGTGTTACTGAGGTATTGCAGGAGTTACCTACAGATTGGTTGAAACGAATCAAAGCGACCGGGAAATTCCGTGTGGAGGGCATTGCCGAAACGGCTAGTTCGTGGAGCGCTGCGAATCAAGTAGTCCGTATGTCGCCGTATTCGACTCTTGGAACGGCAATTCACGAAATGGTTCATATGTACGAAGACAGAACACCGTCTGTAAAAGCACTCATTTCGGCGTTTGACTACCATCGCACGACCGGGAATGTAAAACAGAGATCAGAACGGACTACGACAGTCAAGAATTTTGCTGATCGTCTTATGTCTTCAAGTTTTGAAGCGTTGACAGACGAACTGAGTTTGGGTTACACACGATTTGAGGATGATTACCTTGATCCGTATGCAGGCAGGATTTATAGGACACGGTTTTCTGCTCACGAACAGGTAACAACTTCTACTGACCACCTGTTGTTTCCGAACAGATTTAGGTTCAATAAAATTGACGTTGAGTTGGCCGCATTCACTATGGGTATTTGGGCTGTGTTGTGATGATGCTGAATTGGACTTTGGAAGACGGCTCTAGCGTTTCTGTGTATTCGACCGACTCGGTGGATAACACGGAAATTGACGCTGATTCTTTGACGATAATGATGGTGAATACCCTCATTGATGTTGAGATGATGGTCAGTTCGCCGCGGTTCCCTTTCGCCCTATTTCGTGCAAGTTTGGCTTCCGAAATGGAGGCGGTTGTCACGGTCGAGTACGCTTTGAGACTGCTTGGTCAAGGAATTGTTGAGCGGCCGACACCGTCTGTATTTCTAGGGTCTGAGGGCTCGTGCGATGGACCGGATTCTCCGGATGTAACGAAGGCAAAGTTTCCGTCTCGTTCTGAGGCTGGCCGCTATGCCGCCAATGTGCGCTGGCAGGATAGGGGAGGTCAGCCGGCAAAGGTATTTGACTCAATGTCATCTGAGGAGTACCGGGAGTTGCGGTCGCTGGCGCGGAAGAAAGAGGAGAGCCTAAGGGGTGAGTCAGCGGAGGGTGCAGAGGTAGTGCGGATGCTTGAACATTATGTGCGGTCGGGTCACGTGAATATAAATGCCTATCTGAGAGAGATGGATGGGCTCCCGGCAGACTCACCTTTTGGTGAGCAGGTGGAAACTTTGGTACGCAACTTTGATAAGTACGCTGTCGAAATGCCGTTTGATCGGATAGTCAACCGAGGTCTGAGAGTCAATCTGTTTGACGAGGATCTTCCTCGCCCTAAAGTCGGGGACATTTTTTCGGATCGTGCATTTTCGTCTGCTTCAGCGAGCAGAGATGTTGCCGACCGTTTTGCTGATCCATACGACTCAAATCAAGGTTATATGATGATGCGAATTCGTATTCCGAAAGGCACGAAGGTGTCAGTTCCACCTCCGGGTTATTCAGGTGACGAGCAAGAGATCTTGCTCAGACCTGACAGTAAGTTCCGCATCGTTGGGCTAAATGAATATGGTGATCCCGATCGAGGGTTTGTCACGATTGTGGAGGTGGATCTTGTCGGTTGATAATCGGTTCGTTGTAAATTTGTCTGACCTCGTTTTTCTGTCAGGTGGAACGATGGGGAAATCAACAACTTTTGCTTCTCGTTCTGAGGCTGGCCGCTATGCCGCCGAGCAGAGGTGGAAGGGGCATCTGGCTGATTCTGAGCGTCGGTTTGAGGCAATGTCCCCAGACGAGTGGGATGCGATGCACCAACAGGCAATCGGCTTGTTTGACGATTTGTTGGGCGATGCTAAAGCGGTTGGTGATTTGCCGAAGAATGCAGACGGTCGGAACAGCACCGTTTTGGCCGCGTATTATGTCAGCAAATACATTTCCTTGGGGTATCGGGCAATGAACGATTATCTTCGAGGCGGTAATCCGGATGATTGGGCGAATGATTTTCGGCAGACATTTGACCAAGAAACCGGGGCGGCGACGGATCGGTTAGTCAAAGAGTTTGATCAATTGGCTTTGCCGATGCCCAAAGACACCTTTGTGTATCGCGGTTTAGGTATGGCACAGGATCGCCAAATCAAAGTCGGTGATGTGTATGAGGATGACGCATTTATGTCCACATCAGCGAGCAGGGGTGTGGCTAACGATTTCCGAAGTGATTGGACCGAGGAGTCGGTGAAATACACATACCCTGTTGTGATGAAGATCCGTCTGCCGAAGGGTTACAAGGCTATTGTGCCGGGTCTTAGGGGGGTTAGGGACGAGCAGGAAGTGTTGCTTCGACCGAAGAGTAAGTTGAGGGTCGTGGAAATCAAAGATGTTTTCAAAGAACTAGCAAATGGCGACACCTATCGCGTCGGATCTGAGTGGGTTTTGGAGGTTGTGGAATGAGCCGGTTTATTGGGGCACACACAGACTTACGCCTTGTTTCTCGTGAAGATGACGAGGTCCACGACGATCTGGAGAAGGCGAAGTTCGCCTCAAGGTCTGAGGCTGGCAGGTATGCGGCCCACATCCGCTGGTCACGCGAAAGCGGTGTTGAACCATTGACCCCTGAGGCTTGGCGAGCCCAACAGTCCGGTGGGTCTACGGTAACGCCTCCTCCTCCGCCCCCTGCGTCGGCGTTAGAGGGTTTGAAACAGGCGATGGCAAGCGAGAAGGTGAAGAAACTTCGAGCGGACATTGAGGAGTTATCCCTCAGCCCGGTTATGAATGTTTCGGCGGACGGACTTGATTTGGTTCTTACGGGTACGATCCCGCAGGTGGTCAACACAGGTGTATTGAGTGGTAATCGGGCTAACGGATACCGGCTCAATGCTGGTGCGATTCAGATGATGGATGATGTGATTGATCTGGGTGAATTGGTTGTTGAGGCGATAAATGAGGTCGCCGGTACAAATGTTGCCGTGTTGGTCGATGACGCGGTAAGGCGTTTTGATGCGACGTGGAAACAGATGAACGAATGGGAGTCGGAATTATCAAATTCTGAGGAGAGTTTGCGTGGCGGCCGTCTGGGTGAGGTCAGAGCCAGAATTCGTGCTCTTCGGCTGAGCGGTGAGGTCGTACCTCCCGAGTTGCAGACTGAGGCTGTGCAGTTGACTCGACAAATTTCAGACGAATTTTGGATTGAACGCACCGGGAAAACTCGGAGCGATTATTACACAGACGTTGTAATGGCATCAAGGGGACTTATTGATCAGGCACGAAAGACGCAAGTGGATGCTGTGCTGGCAGTTTTGTCTCAACTTGTTCCGATGGGTTCTGTAACACCTGCTTTGCACGGGTCACAGGCAAAAACTATGCGCGACCTCATCAAAATGGTTGTACCGGAAACTTTGATTACCGAAGTGAACGAAAAATCTCGCGCTTTTCGTCAGCCGGGAACTGGTGACGGCATTCTTCTCACAAAAAGTGGTGGCGGCGGCCATTGGCAACGGATGAGTATGGTCGGAAAAGGTAGTGGACCCAAAATTTTGACTTCATCTGAAAAGAACACGATGATTCACGAGTATTTCCACGCGGTTGTTGAGTACAGCCCGTTTTTCGCCGCATTGGACAATGTTGGGTTGCATTACCGTCGGTTGGGTGCTCAAGATCGGTCGATGACAGCCCGTGATCGTGCAATCGGGTTGAAACCAGAAAAAACGCACACCGGGTCGGCTGGGGGATCGGTGTTCAAAGACGAACTCAGCGAACCGTACAGCGGCCAGTTCTACGGGGATGGCATTTACGGACTCACTAAGTTTGGAAAAGGGATGGCTTACAACTGGAATAACAGCGAATTCTCGACTGTGTTGTCCGAAATGTTGTCTCCTGACAACAGGCGGAAAAGTTGGACAGATATGACATCGGTGAAGCAATTCCTTGGGGCACTTGTTTTGGCAGGTTCACGATGATGCGATTCGTGTACAAGCAAGATGATGTGTTGAAGTTTGCAGAGTTTGATCTCGAAAATGGGTTGAACTGTGACGGCGATCTTCGCCAAAAAGTTGATGTTTTGGTTGCTTTAGGGGATTCGGTGCATTGTGCCGAAATAGATTTTTTGATGCCGGCAAGTTTGGAAACAGATGTGCAGGCGTGGGGGACCATCTCGTCTGCTATCCAGTCGCTTCCATACGCTCAGATTGTTGACCGACCGCCGAACCAGTTGGGGTTTGTTGAAGATGTGAACTCCGAGAGCGTCGGTTTTGACTATGCGATGATGAAGGCGAAGTTCGCGTCGCGTTCGGAGGCTGGCCGCTACGCAGCCCATATTCGTTGGTCTCGGAATAGTGGTGTGGAGCCATTGACTCCGGATAAATGGCGAGAACAGCAGGGTGGGGCGGTTGTGGAGCCGACTGTTTCTGGCCGCAAGACTCCTACTGGGCGTGATTGGGATGAGAAACCACCCGTGTTCGCAACTATGTCTGAGGCTTTGGATTGGCTGAATGCGAAGTGGTCGCCGGGTAACGGAACCAGTCGATTCGTTACTGACGGTGTTTCTCAACTGCCAGATTGGGCCGCAAATACATTTGCATCGTCAATGGACAATATGTTCAAGGAAATTCCCGAGGTTTGTACTGGTATTTCTAAGATCAGTTGGGAACCTCAGTCATCGCAAGGTGGTGCTACCGCCTCTGGCTGGGCTGGTCGAACCGAGGAGGCATACATAGGGTTTTCCCCTTCTCAGTTCAGGATGACCTTCGTGAAGGGGGGTATAACCGATCTGAGTCTTCCGGGGCGATCAATGAATGCCGAAGAGTTTTGGATCTGGCGGGGCAAAGAAAGATTCGCAGATAACCATTCTTCGACAGGATCTCCAAATAGGACATTCTACCACGAGGTTGGTCACCATATCGGCTATCAAGCAGGCAATACAGCCTTGTACGGGGATAAGGGCAAGGTTGTTCAGTCGTATTGGAAAGATTCGGATGACCGAACGAAGTACGACCGTGCATTGATGGACTTGGTTAGTCCAATCATTCGGCGTGTTTACGGTTTGCCGGGTCGCGGCCGAGTGAAACTAGCCGGTCTCCGCAACACTCAAACTCAGAGAGACCTATCTAGGTACGGTTTGACCAACTACGACGAGTTTGTCGCTGAATGTGCTTCGCAATATTTCGCCGCAAAGTTTGAACCGGGGCATCCTCCCGCGACTCGTATCGCCGTCGAGGTAACGGAGGGTTTGTTAGAGGTTATTCGATCCGGTAAAGTGCCGAAATTGACCAAAAATAGTGGGAAGGGCGATCAAGTATGACCGAGGGTATTGGTATGTGCTGGGCGTGTAAGCGGTTGCGTGATTCAGCGGTCAGGATGGGCGAGTTTGAAGTGTCAACGTGCGATGCTTTCCCAGACGGCATCCCGGTGGAGATTTTTGTGGATGGGTTTGACCATCGGTTGCCTTTTGAGGGGGACGGCGGCCTGCTGTTCGTCGCCAATACCCCCGAAGATGAGGCTCTGGCAATGAAAATCATCAGACAGGAGCGGATGTGAAGTTGATCGCCTATGCCGGCAAAGCGTCGGTTTACGACATTGAGGATGATGACCCCAAGTTTGGAACTCGAGTGATCATTGAACGCGGTGGTATCCGGACAACTCCGATACTCCTTGAGAATGCGATAGCCAGAATGCCGATGAGTATCTGGACTTGGGTAAATCCCCCTACTGAATAGCGGTTTGTTGGTTTAGTTGTAAGGTGCGGCCGTGTTCATTTCGGATCGACAGAAGAAGTTGACGGAGGCGATCAATGGGATCGTCGCTGAATACGGTGAGTTTGACCAGTCTGATGGGGCTGACGGTGCTCATTATGGGGATGCGGATGAGAATCCGTTCAAGGAAGACGGGTTGATCTGCGGTAACTGTGTCGCCTATTTGGGTTTGCGGCGATGCGACTGGGTGTCGGGGGATATTGATCCGAACGGGATCTGTAAGTTGTGGCAAATCCCCGAGGAAGTTCTTTCTGAATACTCCGAAGAGGAGAAAGAGGGCTATGAGCAGGAGGAAGAGGGCTATGAAGAGGGCGAAGACGAGGAAGAGATGGTCAATCTTGAGGATGTTTACGCCTACGAGATGAACAAGTCTGCCGAGTTGTATCCGCCCGAGAGGGTTCGTGCAGAGGCTCACAAGGTGGTTATTTGGGCTTCACAGCACGATTTGGGTGTCCCGGTTGTGGTTCAGAAACGAGCGGAAAGTATCGCCGCTGGGGAACCGATTTCGGTCGAGACTCTTAGGAAGATGCGACCGTTCTTGGAATCACATAACCGAGACGGAAGGACGGCTGGCTGGACTGCCGGGGTGGAGGGTTTCCCGAACCCGAGCCGAGTCGCATTCTCGGCGTGGGGTGGTAAGGCCGCGTTGGACTGGTTGAAGTCTTTGGAGGGCGAAAATGGCTGATTATCAGGGATGGCTTGCCGGCGAGGTTCCGTACGCGGATCTGCCAGAGGATGTTCGCAAGCAGATTGATGCTGATGCGATGAGTGTTGCCGCCGTTGCCGCCGTCGAGTTGATCCATAAGGCTGTCGATGAGAAACGGTTCACCTTGGGTCCTTGGTACATCCCAAATCGTCTGGATGCCCATAGTGAGTGGACTGATGCCGAGGAATTGCAGGCTGGTTTGTGGGATTACGTGCGTAAGGGTGACCGCGGTATCCGTTTGCAACACAACCGGGACATAATTGCCGGCGAGTGGGTTGAGGCTATGCAGTTGCCTGTTCAGGTGACGATGCGAAAGGCCGCTGACGGTGCTGAGGTCGCCTATCCTGAGGGTACGGTGTTCTTGGGGGTTGTTTGGAAACCGTGGGCGTGGGATCTGGTGAAACAGGGCAAGATCAGGGGTTTTTCAATTGGTGGATCGTCAATGAGGTTGCAGGGTGAGCCCTCGGAGCAGGTTGTGAAGGCTGCAGATGCCGATTTGGCGGTTATCCCGGCTTCGGTCCGTGTTGATGGCCGCCTGTTCTCTGTCCGACCCGAGGGGACTGGGATTTTCGTTCGTTCTGGTGACCGTTCCGTGTTGCTGGAAGGTGCTGGGGTTGCTAAGTCTCTGGTCGAGGAGCGTCTTGGGATTGATGCGAACGGTGTCTCCACGTTGTTGAAGGAGATCCGTGAGGGCGATATTCAGTTCGGTATGTGGGTGAAGGCGGACTCGGAGTGGGGTTTCGTGAAGGGGTCAATGTCAAGGTCTGAGGCGGAAAGGGCTTATCCGCACGATACACGGACGCTCCCAATGGCGAGCGACTTAGTTCGGGAGTAAAACCGCAGGTCGGAGCCATAAAAGAACAACTTGACTACGGTTTAGTTGTATGACATAATTTCACTATGAGGGAAAACTTCAAATCAGCAGATTGCCATTCTTGCCAAAAATACGTGCCAGCCCGCACGGGAATTTGGTCTGATGGCGAAACCTACTGCAACGACCAATGCGAAGCCGACCACTACACCCGACACGCCGAGCGCATCAAAATAGTCGACGAGGAACGCCGACAACTCCAAATCAACACCTTCATTCCTATGATCGTTGCGGAAGCAAATCTCAAACCAGCGACCTACGAGAAGGTTCTCCTGAAGGCTTCAAACGGCCGCACCACCGACTTGAGCGAAATGACCTGCGAGGAGGTTGCCTTGGTTCTCACGGATGTCAGCGACCGCGCTCACGCCAAAAGAAAAAGGGTCAAGCGAGAAGCCTTGATAGCCGACGGGAAATGCACCAGATGTGGTGGCGCAGGGCGGTCAGACAAGTGGTGCAAGACGGGTTACACCTGCTACAAGTGTAACGGTTCAGGAAAATCTCGATAAAAGGTTGACGCAGGTTTAGTAGCCGGTCATAATCGGTTTATGACAAACAAGCGCATTTTGCCGATAGCGGTCTACGGAACGCTTCGGGAGGGACAACGAAACGACCGTTTGTGGACGATGTTGGGCGGCAAATCCGAACCGTGTCTGATCCCCGGCTTCCGCCTAGTCGCCCAGACAATGAACTATTTCCCGTTCGCACTACCAGACGAACAAGAATCATCGGTTGGTGAGGTAATCACATTCGACGACGACAGGGATTATTTCGTGGCATTGCAACGGATGGATCAACTGGAGGGTGTGCCGTCGTTCTACAGGCGAGTGGAAACCGATGTGATGACTGCAAATGGAGTGATAAGAGCGTGGATTTACACGCCTAGTGATCCCGATGAATACTCCGATTTCCCGAGAGTGCCACTAAACGATTGGCTCTGCGTCTAAGTAATAGAACATTGTTTAGTTGATTGCCGTTTGGCGTATCACTACCGTCCTCGTGCGATGGCTCCGCGCAAGATGGTCAAGTTGAACATTGAAGAAACGTCAGGCGTAGACCATCCTGCCCACTTGGATGAAGGATGGATTTTGATGAAGAACTCCGGACTGGACAACGAAGACTTCACCGTCATCGAAAAGATGGTGTCGCTGGAGGCTGAGTTGGAGAAGGCTCACGCTCGCATTGCGGAACTCGAGGCAAACCCCGAGGAAGACGACGAAGAAGATGATGCGAACGACGAGGATTCCCTTCTGAAGTCGGCTCCCCCGGCTGTCCGCGAAGCGTTGGAGAAGGCTCGTCAGGCCGCCGAGTACGCCGAAGAGGAACTCCGCAAGGAGCGCGAGATCCGTCTGGATGCTGAGGCTGTCGCCAAGTCCGAAGAGCGTTACCCGAACCTCCCGCTGGAGCACGACGAGTTCGCCCCGGCTCTGCGCCGTCTGAGCGAATTCGCTCCCGAACTTGCCGAAACCGTTTCCAAGGCTTTGGATGCGGCCAACGGTCAGGCTGAATCGGCCGCCATTTTCGCTGAAATCGGTTCATCGTTCGTTCCCCAGACGGGCGATGCGTACCAGCGAATCGAAACTCTCGCCAAGTCCGCTGTCTCGCGTGGTGAGTTCGCCACCGTCGAGCAGGCAATTTCCGGTCTGATCGAGAAGAATCCGTCCCTCTACGCCGACTACGTCGCAGAAACCCGCTGACCCAGCAAAGGAACCCTGAAATGGCATACGAATTCAACCAGTACAGCGTCAAGATCACGCTCCCGGCTGCTGCCGACCTGAGTGCGAAGCAGTATTACTTCGTCAAGATCAATACCTCGGGTCAGGCCGCTCTGTGTGCCGCGGCCACGGACAAGCCGGTGGGCGTGTTGCAGAACACCCCGACCGCTGGTCAGGCCGCCGAGGTGCTGGTCGTCGGTGGAACCAAGGTGGTCGCTTCCGCTTCCCTCGACGAGGGTGTCGCTATCGGCACGACCTCGGCTGGCAAGGCTGGGGCGAAGACCGTTGGAACCGATACGACCAACTACATCGTCGGACAGGTCATTCTTGCCGCTGGTGCGGACAACGAACTCCTCACCGCCGTCATCAACTGCGCCTCGCCCGCCCGAGCCGCCTGATCCCAGAATCTCCACAAGGAAAGGTCACCCCCAGCCATGCCCCAGCCCACTCAATCTCAGGTCCATGTTGATGCGATCTTGACCAACATCTCGGTCGCATATATGCAGAAGGCGGAGAACTTCATCGCCAACAAGATTTTCCCGATTGTTCCGGTCGATAAGCAGTCGGACAAGTTCTTCAAGTACACGAAGAACGACTGGTTCCGCGACGAGGCGCAACTCCGCGCCGATGCGACCGAGTCGGCTGGCGGCGGTTACAACCTGACCACCGATTCGTATTCGGCTGACGTGTGGGCTTTCCACAAGGACATTGGCGATCAGACTCGCGCCAACGCCGATGCCCCCATCAACGTGGATCGTGAGGCGACCGAGTTCGTGACCAGCCGTCTCCTCCTCAAGATGGAAACCCAGTTCGTCTCGACCTACTTCACCTCCGGCGTGTGGGGAACCGACAACACGCCGACAAACCTCTGGTCGGACTACACGAACAGCGATCCGCTGAACGATGTGGAAGATGCGAAGCGTCAGATCCTTGCCACCACCGGGTTCGAGCCCAACACGCTGGTCTTGGGCTACGACGTGTTCAAGGAACTGAAGAACCACCCCGATCTGGTGGATCGCATCAAGTACACCAGTTCGTCCGTCATCACCACCGACATGATCGCTCGTATGTTCGACGTGGATCGTGTGGTCGTGTCCAAGGCGATCAAGGCGACGAACAACGAGGGTGGCACGGCCGCCTACGACTTCACCGCCGGCAAGAATGCCCTCCTCTGCTACTCGGCTCCTTCGCCGGGACTGCTCCAGCCGTCTGCTGGATACATCATGTCGTGGACTGGTGTGTCGGGCGGTTTGGGTCAGACCATCGGAGCCAGCCGTCTGCGGATGGATTCGGTCAAGGCTGATCGCATCGAAGCCGAAATGGCGTTTGATATGAAGGTCGTGGCCGCGGATCTCGGTTACTTCTTCGCCAGCGTGGTTTCGTGAGCGGTTGGCTCGTACTGAAGCCGATTCCGGTCGGTGGTGGCAAGAAGATCGAACAGGGAACTGTGGTTGACGCTGATAATTGGCGTAACCGTAGGACGCTTGAGGCTGGCCGCTACATTCAGCGGATTGAGTTGACGGCGACCGTTCCTGATGCGATTGTTGAACCGAAGCCGGTCAAGAAGGCTGGAAGACCCCCGAAGGTTGCTGTAGAGGAAGGCTGATTCAATGACGTGGAGTTACGGCGGAGATCCGGCGAACTCCACGACGGATCGGGTCAGGTTCCTGTGTGGTGACACGGACACGACAAACCAGCAGGTAACGAACGAGGAAATCTCGTTTTTGTTGTCTGAGGTGAACTCGGATGCCTATTTGGCCGCAGCGTCGGCTTGCGAAGCGATGGCTTCCAAGGTGTCCGCTAAGGCTGACTATTCCCGGTCAGTTGGGGATTTGTCTATCTCGACTCAGTATGGGTCGCAGGCTTCAACCTTGTTGAAACGGGCTGAAAGTTTGCGGTTTCAGGCTTCTCGTCGTAATCCTCCGAGTGTCAATTTTTATGCGGATTCGGAAGACAATGTGTTTGGTCCGATGAACTTTGCGATTGGTATGGACAGCAATTACGGGACTTCCACCAACTCGACGGCTGTGGATTGATGTATGACTCTCGAGGCCGCCTTTCTGGAGTTGATGCCATCTACGGTGACGATTTACGCCCAAACCGCGCTGGATTCATACGGTAAGCAGACCTTTTCGGGGTCTGGGACTGGTGTGCGATGCAGGATTCAGCAAACTGGCCGCGTTTCGCACGACGACAAGGGGCGACAGGTCATTGAGGAGGGGCGGATCATTTTTTATGGTGTTCCGACCGTGGGTTTGTCATCCAAGATTGTGCTTCCTGACGGTTCTAGCCCGGTGATTTTGTCGGTTCAGGTCCACTTGGATGAGGACGGTAATAACCATACGACCGTTTCTTACGGGAGGGCGTGATGGCTCGGGTCGGTAATGCTCAGGTGATGATCCTCGGTGAAAACCGGATGGTCGAAGCATTGAAGTACCTCGGCAAGGATGGTGTCGTCCCTGCTGTAGGCACGGCTCTCTATATGGTCGCTAACAAGGTTTTCAATGAGTCGCAGCGTCAGGTCCCGGTTCTTACGGGGGCGTTGCGTTCATCCGGATTTGTGTCTCCGTACTCGTTCAATGGGAAAACTGTCCATGTGCGAATCTCCTACGGCAATACGGCTGTTGCGTATGCGGAGAAACAGCACGACAATTTGACGTACCGCCACGCCAAGGGGCGCAAGGCGTTGTATTTGAAAGATCCGCTTGACGCTAACCAGCCGAATTTTGAGTTGATGTTGAACTCGTATCTGATGCGACTTGTTCGGAGGGTGATGTACTGATGGCTGTTCTGGATGCTTTGGGTACGCGGTTGCAGTCGGATGGCGTGGGGACATTAGGTACGAACATTTGGCTGTCTCAGATGCAGGATTCTCCCGATGTTTCGGTCGTTTTGATGGAGCAACGGGGTGAGGTGGATCACGTTTTTGGTGCTTCCGTCGCGTCGACGTTTACTCATACGGTTCTGGCTGTGGCTCGGGCCGCTCGGAATGATTATCCATCCGCTCGGGCAAAAATTGAGGCTGTTCAGGCGAGTTTGGGTGCAATTAGGAATGTGACAATTTCTGGGGTGTCGTTTTTGACGGTGTTGGATGCGACGGGTATTTACCCGGCTGGGTTTGATGGTGAGGAGCGGCCGATGCTGGCTTGTGAGTTCAATTGTTGGGTGCAGGCGTGAACGAAGGTTTGATTGCTGTGCATAAAGCCCTGTTGGCTGCTCAGGCGTGTTTGGATGCGGCCCAACACGCATTGGTCGTCTGTTTGAACGAAAGTGCTGGTAGTGAGGCTCTTTCGTGCGGTCATCCGGTCGAGAGCAGGATTGTGATTGACACTTTGGGGGGTCGTGAAACGATGTGTAATGTCTGTGGACAATCAGTCGTCTAATGCCTACGGGTTGCCTCGGCAGGCGGACGAAAATCCGCGTTGTTGGCGTTGTCAGAGGCTTTTGGCTATTCGTTTGACTCGACCGTGGACTGTTATGTGTCCTCGGTGTAAGGCTCAGAACGGGCACGAGTAATTGACCCTGCCGTTTTGTGACGGTAGTGTTACAGACCATGTTCAAGCGGATGTTTGTTTTGCTGGTTCTTGTCGGTTGTGCAGGTGAGCGAGGGGTGACTCCGCCACCGGCTGTGGAGGTGACGGTGCGAATAGATCCGCCACCCTCGGTAGTGGTGGCTGTGTCTGAAACAGTTGCTCCTATTGAGGAAACGACGACTACGACGACCATTGCTCCGGTTGTTGATTATGCGGCCGTCATTGAGTCTGAGAGGGCTGAACACGGTCGATGTGGGGAATGGCACGATCTCGCTATATCCGTTGGCTGGCAGGAAGAGGAGTGGGCGACATTGTCTACGGTTCTGTGGACTGAGTCCCGATGCACTCCGGATGCGTGGAATGGTCACGATGCCGGGTTGACCCAGATCAACCAGATTCATTCCAAGTGGCTTGCCGAGTTAGGGCTGGATCATCCGACCGATATGTTTGATCCGCGGTTGAACCTCTGGTTTGCCTACCAGTTGTATTCAAGCCGTGAGGAGATCGGGAAGTGCGGCTGGAAACCGTGGACAGAACCCTGTAACTAAAGCCCTATTCAGACGATGCGATAGGGCTTTTCGTTTACACTTCGGGTTGTCGTGACCATCGTGTCCCCAGCCCTCCGTGACCTCGTGTCTTGGGTGTGCTGGGGAAGCACATCCCAAGAGAGGTTCTGTTGGCGAAATACAAGGTGTTAGTGGGGCTAGATACCCCGAGCGGTCGGCTTGAGGCTGGAACCGTGGTCGAGCACACCTCCATTCCGTCAAAGTCAATCAAGTGGTTGACTGATCAGAATCTGATCGAGTTGGATTCTGGCAAGGTCGAGGAAATCCCGGTTTCTGATGAGCCGGCAAATGAAGAGGACGGTGTCTGATGGCGTTTGTCCACGGTAAGGGAACTGTTGTCCTCTTCAATGCGACCGATTTGTCCGGGTATTTGAAGGAAGTTCAGGCGAATCAGGGTGTTGATACGGCTGATGTGACTGCTTTCGGAACCACCGGAGCCAAGTCCTACATTGTCGGGCTGAAAGATGGGGCTATTTCGGCCGCTGGAATGTTTGACGGTGTGAACGGGGCTTCCGATTCGGTTTTTCAAGGTGCTTTGGGTGCTTCGGAGGGTGTTTTCAGCGCGTTCCCTGACGGTGCAGCGGTGGGTAAGCGCGGTTTTCTGGCCGCAGTTCACGAAACGACCTACAACTTGAGTAGCCCTGTTGCCGACGTTGTTCAGGCTTCTGCCGAATTCCAAGCGACCGGAGGTGTTGATTACGGCGATTCCCTCCACGCTCTTACCGCAGAAACAGCCACCGGGAACGGTTCGGCTGACGATAACTCGACTTCTACCAGCAACGGTGGGGTCGCTCACCTCCATGCGACAGCCAATACTCGCAATGGGTCAACCACAATCAAGATCCAGCATTCCGCAGATAACTCAACTTGGGCGGATTTGGTGACATTTACCGCCGTTTCAACGTCTACGACGGCATCTGAGCGTGTGGTCGTGGCCGCTGGAACGACTGTCAACAGATATTTGCGGGCACAACACACCCTCGCCGGGTCAACCGGCTCAATCACCTACCAAGCGTCGTTCGCACGGCGATAATCGAAAGGCACAGAAATGGCATTCGTCCACGGCAAGTCAGCAGTTTTCAAGTTGGACAACTCGAGCGGCACTCTCACCGATATCAGTTCGTACCTGATGGAGGTTTCGTTCCCCGAGTCCATTGACACCGCCGATGTGACCGCTTTCGGAACCACCGGAGCCAAGTCCTACATCGTCGGTTTGAAGGATGCGACGATCAGCCTCACCGGCAAGTGGGACTCGACCTTCGACGCTCACATTGCGGCCGTTCTCGGGCAGACCGCTTCCCTCTCGTTTGAATACGGTCCGGCTGGCTCCACCGCTGGTCTGGTCAAGTATTCGGGTGAGGCGTACGTGACCGCCTACAACATCGGTTCCCCGGTTGCGGATGTCGTGTCCGCCTCCGTCGAACTGCAAGTGACCGGAGCCGTTACCCGCGGCACTTGGTCGTAACCCAAACCCAATAAGGAGCAAAAGTGTCCCTACGTGACCGAATCCTCGCCAGCAACGACATCGAGTCGTCCACGATCCACGTCCCCCAATGGGATCTGGATATTGAACTCCGTACATTGAGTGCGGCCGACCGTGCGAAACTGATCGCTTCTTGTATGACCGCCGAAGGAACGGTGGATGTGCAGAAGATGTATCCGTCGCTGATCATCGCCTGCGTGTACGACCCCGAAACCAAGGGTCGCGTGTTCTCTGAAGAGGATATGGATGCGATTGCCGACAAGTCGGCTTCCGCAATCGAGTTCGTTGCTCAAAAGGCGATGGAAATGTCCGGAATGAAGCCTGATGCCATTGATGTGGAGGGAAAAGGCAACTAGCCGATCAGGAATACAGGTATTACTTCGTCCTAGCAGAGCGTCTTGGGCGGACAGTTGAAGAGTTGCTGTGGGGATCACCAAATCACCGTCCGCTCAGTTCAGATGAACTGGTGGGATGGGCAGCACACGACAAATTGACCGCTTGGGAGCGTGAACAACAGATGGCGAAGAGCAAGAGGTAATCGTGGCGATCACGGTCGATGCTGTCCTTGGTGCTGATGTTTCGGGGTTCGTCTCCGGAATGGATCGGGCGCGTACCTCGTTTCAGGAAACCGCTCGAGTAATCACATCTGGTGGTCAAAGCGTCAATGCGACGCTCGGTGGGATGACGCAATCAACCAGCGATTTCACGAAAGTGTTGAATACCCTCGGGGTGGCGATTGGGGCGTTGTCTGTCGGGCTGATCGGGTTTTCCCGGTCGTCGTTTGCTGTTGCGGCCGATGTTGCGGAAATGGCTGTTGCTATGGATGCGGTCGGCAAGTCATCCGGGGTTGGTGCTAAAGCCCTGAGAGAGGCGGCCGACGCTGTCCGGTCCAAGGGCATTGAAATGAAGGCTTCTCAAGAGATTGCTCTCTTGTTCGTGAAGTCAAACTTGGATCTGGCTAGGGCTTCTGATCTGGCTCGTGTAGCGCAGGACTTCGCTGTTTTGTCTCAGAGGAACTCGACGGACACCGCAAAGACTTTGGCGTATGCGATCCAGACCGGCAACTCTCAACTGTTGAAGGGAGTTGGAATCACGCGATATGCAGGTGAGGCGTATGCGTCGTATGCCCGTGAACTCGGTAAAAGTGCCAACAATTTGACTGCTACGGAACGTCAGCAGGCTGTTCTGAACATGGTTATGGAGGAGGGTGCGAAGGTTGCGGGGACCTATGAGGCGGCGATGACCGAACCGGGCAAGGTCTTGCGTTCGTTCCCTCGAATTTTGAACGATGTCAAATTGGAATTTGGCCGCCTGTTTCTGGAGGGGTTTAGCCCAGTTGTGTTGGGGGCATACAACACATTCAAGCAGTTCAGTTTGCTTATACGTGAGGGCGGAGCCTTGTTCCCGGTTCTTCAGGCTCTCCGAGAGTCTTTTACGACATTGGTTGAACCGCTAGCAGGCGTTTTTGCTAAGGTCAAAGATTTTTTCAAATCAATTGAGTTGACAAATGTGAACGTCGGTCAATTGTCAGAGACGATAAATAAGTTCATTCCTCTCATCGGTGCATTGGCCGCCGGTTTGTCAGCGTTCGCCGGCAAAAATTTGCTCGGTCAACTGCCTCTTGTTGGACCAATGTTGCAGAATTTTGCTGTCAAATTGAGTCCGGTTGGGATTGGTCTTGCGGCACTCGTCGCTTTGTCTCCCGAACTTCGAGCAATTTTTATTGATTTGTTGGGATCGCTCAAACCTCTATTGCCAGCGATTATGGATCTCGGTCAAACACTTTTCCAAGTGTTTGAGAAGGTGATGGAAAGTGTTGTAAACGTCGCAACAAATCTTCAAGGGGTAGTTGGTACAACGCTTACTGGATTGGCGAATGTCATTCTTGGTTTGTCGCAGGTTGTTCTTCCTGTTGTTTCTGCATTCGCATCGCTGGCAACTGTTTTGACATCCAACAAGATTGTGATGCTCGCATTATTGCCTATTGTCACCGCGCTTGTTTTGCAGAAGAAGTTGATGGGTGTCAATGCTGACGGGACTGCCAAAGCATTTACTCGACTGGCTATGGGTTTCACGAAGATGCGAGGGCAAATAGCAGAGCAGATTGCCTATCAGAAAACTTTGGCAGCCCAGCAGGGTCTTACGATCACATCGTTCCAAGCACTCCGAGCGGCCGGTGTCACAACATTTATGGCTTTGAAGGCTGGTGCTATGAGCCTTATGGCTTCTCTGGGACCGATGATTGCGATGGTTGTTGCTGTCCAGTTGATCGTGGCGGCAATCAGCGCGTTTGGTGCTAAACAGCGTGAAAATGCGGCGAGGACAAACGAACTATCGGATGCTCTTAGAGCCAACACCAAAGAATTGTTGGCGAATAAGGAGGCTTTAGAGGAGGGGGCTACCGGGCAAGAACTGTTGAGCGATGCGATCCTGACTACTGGCGAGAACAGCGACAAGTTGGTCGATGCTTTTGGTCGTCTTGGAATGTCTGCTTCATTGGAGAAATTTGCCGCGGCAGCCGACGATTTTGAGGGTTTTGCCGCTTCTGTTTTGAAGTCAAAGGGTGCATCCGAAGAGGCCGCTGTTGCTATGGCGAAATACATAGCAGAAACAGACGACAACGATTTTGACTCGTTGGTTTGGTCAGCATTGGATATGAATGATGCATTCACCGGAACGGCGAAAGCATTGGAGGAAATTCAAGATCAGATCGAAAAGACTGACCTTTCCAAGATTGTTCAAGATCAAGTCAATGCGATGGTTGGAAGTGGTCAGTTGACGACCGCCATGATCAATCAAGCGACCGCTTTGGCTGAGGCTGATGCTGCGGCTAACGGTTGGGGTGAAGAGCAGAAGGCTGTTGCTTTCAACAATTATCTGATGGCGGAGGCGACAGCGTATGCAACACGGAAATTCCAAGAACAGGAACGAGCCGCGGCAGAATTTGAGGCTCGTTTGGCTGGTATGGAGTTCTATTCTCGCGGTTACGCGAATACTACGAAAACTTTGGCTTCTATTTACGACACACTTCGAGTTGAGGCGGACGGAGCCGAGGTTGCACTTGAGGACTATGCGAAGGGTGTGCAAAAAGCAGAGCGAGCGAACATTTTGCTCTTCCGGGCGTCGCGTTCAACAATGCAACAGATTCAGGACATAGGAAAAGAAATTGTCAATGGCAAGCAGTCGTTTGACGATTTCAAGAACTCTGCTTATGACCTCGGTGACGCGATTTTGTCGTATCAGAAGACCGTCCGAGACGGTCAAATGGATCAAGATGTGGCAAATGCGAAGATCCAGCAGTTCATCCAAGAATTCATCGCCGCCGGGATTGAGGCTGGCCGCTTGGAGGGCGATATCCGGATGTTGCTCGACCAGATGGGTTTGTTGAACAACCTTGACCCGAGCATCACCATTTACTTCAATCTGGATTCTGCCAAGCAGGCTTTGGAGGTTCTGAGCAAGGTTTATGCGGCCCTGTATGCCATCCCCGGTGCTAGTGCAGATATCGCCAAGGTGCTTGCCGGCATTCAAGAGGCACAGAGGGCTGTTGACGCTTTTTCAACCAGAAGGACAGGAGCATCTTCTGGTCGTGGGGGCGGTTCTCGCGCTTCGCAAGACCCGTTTGCTTGGGTCAAGGAGTGGGTTGACGACCTTGTGGACTATGCGAACGACCAAATCGGCTCTAGTGCGCTGGCTGATCTTGCCGGCGTTACTGCTGTCGAGACGGCGACGACTCGGATCGTGGCGGTTTTTGATGAGTTGAATGCCAAGGCCGCAGCGTTGGGATTGAAGAATATCCCGGCTGTTTCTAACGCGTTGTCCCTGCTCAAGGGCAAATTTGAGGAACTCGGTGCTGCTGTTGAGGCTCGTGACGGGTTGGTTGGTCAACTGGATTCGGCGTTGGCTCGACTGGGAGAACTTTCTTCTTCGCTGGATGCGATCCGTCAGGAGGCTGGTCAGGTAGCGGCCGGTTTGAACATTGATATTGCCGGGGCTGTTTTGCCGACCGATACGGCTCTGTCTCGAGCGCAAAGTGCTTTGCAGGAATACCAACGACTCGTAGACGAGCGGAATTCAATCATTCAGAATGCCTCTCAGTACGCCTCTTCGGTTGCCCAGTCAATGATGCCTACTGTCGGCGGCCGAGGTAATGCGATAGCGAACACCTCAAGGATGTTGGAGGAAGTTCGACGCTTCCGTGACGGAATCATCCAAATGAGGGATCGCGGTTTCCCGCAGGATTTGATTGCCGAAGTTGTCGGTCTGGGTGCTCGTGAGGGCGGTTTGCTTGCGGAACGCCTGCTCAATATGTCCGGGTCGGACTTCCAGCAACTTGTGTCAATGCGTGAGCAGATCCGCTCGGTGGCCGCTGAAGTCGCCACGGTGGCTACAACGGTGCTTTTTGAGACTGATCTGAATGAGGCGAATACAGCCGTAAACGATCAGTTGACTTTGGTTCAATCGTTGTTCGCTACGGCTGTTTCTGAGGCGGAGGCGGCGTGGCGTGAACAGCAGACGGTTGTTTCTGGTTTGCAGACGGCAATCGGGAATGCGAATGATTCAATCCGAGATTTGATTGACGCAATTCAGGTCAGTTTCCACGACACGATGTTTGAGTTCTTGGCTGGGTTCACCGGGGCGTTGGATCGTCTCCAAACGCCAACGGTTTCTGGTCGTGCCGTGCCGCTTGCTGAGGGCGGAATTGTGACCAGAGGAACTTTGGCTCTGGTTGGTGAGGCTGGGGCGGAGGCTGTCATCCCGTTGTCGCAGGCAGGTGCGTTCGGTGGGACGACGATCAATGTGACTGTTCAGGGTTCGGTTTCAACCGAGCGTGACCTTGTCGAAGCGATCCGAGTTGGGTTGCTCCGAGTGCAGAAGTCGGGTGGAAGGGTCGTTCTGTGACGTTACCCAATATTCGCGTTTACTTCCGTACAGCCTCGTCGTTCAATATTGGCGGTAATTTCACGCTCGGAACCACCACATTGGGTGCAGGATCGCTTCTGGGTACTCCGGTCGGTGCTGACTACGAGATATCGACTGTTGTTCGTGGGGTCACCGTGCGACGAGGCCGCACTCGGGTCACGGAGTCATTTGATGCCGGCAGATGCACTATTGAGGTGGTGGACCAGACAGGGTTGTTCAACCCGTCAAATACATCGTCCGCGTTGTACGGATACATTGAACCATTGCGCCATATCAAGGTGACAGCGACGGTCGGCGGTTCGGAATACCTGTTATTCAGGGGTTTTACGGAGTCTTTCAATTATCAGTATCAAACTGGCTTCAATGCATCCGTCGTCACGATTGAGTGTGTGGATATGTTCCGCCTGTTACACCTCGCGTCGCTTACAACTGCTGCTGGGGTGGCTACCGGGTACGGTTCGTCTGGTGCGATCTCGCAAACATTGACAACCGGGGAATCTTCTGGTTCTCGAATCACCAAACTTTTGGCCGCCGCAGGCGCACCAAACTCTTTGTACAGCATTGAAACAGGGCAAACATCAGTCGATTTGAATGATGACGGTGTTTCCTCAGCGTTGGATCTCATCCAGCAATGCGAAGCGAGTGAACTTGGTGCTTTTTGGATTGACCCGTCAGGAATCGCTCAGTTTCTTGGCCGCCACAGCATTCAGAAATTGGCGGCTGGCATCACCGCAACACCGCTCGTTATCAATGAGACGAGCGGAATTCCGTTTGTGGGCTTGACCCAACGGTTTGACGACGAGCAGATTTTGAACGATGTGTCGGTGTCTGACTCTTCCGGAACGATCTATCAGCAAACCGACACGGCGAGTATCAGCAAGTATTTTGCTCGTTCTGCCAGCAAAAGTGGCACATTGATTCAAACCGGGTCGGAGGCTACAGATCACGCAAAGTTCTTGTTGGGTTACCGCTCGACACCGGAGTTGCACATTGACAATGTGCAGTTGAATGCCTCCGCTTTGAGCGATGCGAACCTGATCTCAATCCTCAATTCGGATCTTCTTGACCCGGTGACGGTCAGCAAAAATTATTGTGGAACCACGCTCACCAAAACCCTCACTATCCAAGGGATCTCGCACGACATTTCTCCGGACTCGTGGATGGTCGCGCTCGAGACTGCGGAGCCGATTGCTGGAGAGGGTTTTATCCTTGACTCATCAACCTACGGTGTCCTAGACACCAATGTCCTGTCTTTTTAGGAGAACAAAATGCCCACCCTGCCTGTATCAGCCAGTTATGTGAACGGAAACGCTTGGGCGGCCACCGACGTGAACGCCTACGGCAACGGAATAAACGCCCTGTACGACTATTCGTACAACAAACTCGCGGTGTCGGCTGGTGACCTTCTCGTAGGTTCAGGAGCCGGTACAGCGGCGAAGTTGGCTGTTTCGGGAACCACCGGGTATGTCCTAATCGCAGACACCACGGTCGGTACATACAAGATGAAGTGGGGGCAAGTACCGACGATAGGTATTGAGGACAATGCGATCACATCAGCGAAGATTGCGGCCAACACGGTTACTTCTGATGACTGTCAGGCGAATGGTGCGGCCAAGTCGATTTACAGCGTCGGGACGGCTCTTCCGAGTGCAGCCTCGTCAAAGGTTCATTTCAAGACGACCGCTGGTGCTCCGACGACAGGCGGAAGCATTGGCGATATCTGGTTTGTGACGGCATAAAATGGCTGGTACTTACATTCAGACAGGTGCATCAACATTCACCGAAATCACCGGAACTAAAGGCATTTATGCCCAGACCGGCGCATCAACATACGATGTGGTGAAACAGGTGTATGTGCAAACAGGGGCGAGTACCTACACGCTCGTCTACCAATATGACGTGACACCGCCCACAGGTGGGGGTATCACTTCGGTGGTTTGGAATCAAGGTCTTCCCGGCTTCACAGTCAATTTCGCCAGTACCTCTGATGCGACATCTGGTATTGCCTCGTACAGCCTGCAATATTCGGCTGACGGATCGTCGTACTCAAGTCTCGGATCTATCTCGACTGCTGGTGGCTCGTATTCGTACTCGGTTACCTCGGGCAACAGAGGGAATCTGCATTATTTCCGGACTGTGGCTGTTGACAATATTGGGAATACCACTACGTCGGCGGCCGTAGCGACCTATGCGAAGCCTCTCGGGACTTTCTATGTGACGACGACTGGTCACAACACCTACGGTTCAAACGGTGGCTGGAGAGGCGACTTTGCAAATATTGGCTCAATCTTCTCAGGGTGGATCGGTCCCACCTATGGCTATCAATACGGTCATTGGTTCTATGGGACAGGCGTGTCAACAGTCGCGAAGGGTTATGTGCCAGATAGTGCGACGATTCGTACATACCGGAGTTCAGCGGATGGTTGTTCGTCGGCTGTAGTTGCGTTTGCTACGCACAACTATGCGTCACAGCCTGCTGGTGCGCCAGCCAATGACACTACATATTGGACGACTGGTACATCTCAAACACAAAACAATGCACGAGAATTTACTCTTACAGCAGCAACACGTGGTCGAATGGCTGTTGATGCCAATTTCGGGATGTTTATGTATCCCGGCAACGCTGACGGAACGATAAACGGTACAGCAGCAACTAACTGTGCTTCGGGAAGCACGTACCGAATTTTTGATTCTCCGATATCTGATGCAAACTCTGGTCGCCTAACACTCGTTTTCAACTAAGGACTCAAGATGCCGTTCAAATCATTCAGCGTTTCAGAAGTATTGACATCAAGTGATGTAAACACATACCTGATGAAGCAGGCTGTGATCACCTGTACCTCGTCAACGCGGCCAGCGTCGCCGGTCGAGGGGATGACGATCTATCAGACCGACACAGATAACACGTGGGTGTACGACGGTGCTACGTGGATGCCGAACACGCCGATGCAGCCGATGAAGCCTACGTCGGTAACGAACGGCACGGCAACAGGAAACATCGTCACGTTTACAAACGTAGCGTCGGTGACGATCAACGGGGTCTTCAACGCAAACTACAGCACCTATCGTCTTATGTACTCGATCGGAACAGGAACTCTCGGAGCGACTCAGTACCTGTTGGGACAACTAACATCAGCCGGTACTCCTGCGACAACTAACTATGTTTCCAAGACCGTCTGGGTCAATACCGGCGACACAGTACAAGGGTTCAGTAACTACGATCAGCGCAGTACCGGGTTCACGTTTGGTTCTATCGGCAGTTCCGACAATCGTGGTGTGTCGTCTCTTGATATTGACGGTGCATCCGAGGCTCGTTACACGAATTATTCGGGTGTGTTTACAGGAACGTACAACACGGTGGCGAACTATATGGGTCTTCACGGTGGAGCACATCAGAGTGTCTCGACATATGACGGGATCAGATTTCTTGCGAACACAGGCAATATCACCGGCACGGTGCGCGTGTACGGGTATCGGTGATGTGAGGAGTTGATCTGAGATGCCGTATCCGTGGAGTGCTGGTCAAACGCTGACAGCGACTGATTTGAACGCCGCCATTGCTTTGCCGGCAGCGGCCAATACTTTGACCGGGACGACGCTTGCCTCGAACGTGGTCACTTCGTCTTTGACTGCGGTTGGAACTATCACTACTGGAACGTGGTCTGGTTCGTTTGGTGCAGTTTCTGGTGCGAACCTTACAACTCTCAATGCTTCAAATTTGTCTAGTGGAACCGTTGCGTCTGCTCGTATCTCCGGGTCGTACACAGGGATTACTGGACTCGGAACGCTGACCTCCCTGTCAATCAGCGGAACGATTACAACCCCAACCCAAATCATTGTGAATGGGTCAAATGCATCGAGCCCTCAACTGGAAATCGGAGATTGGAACCAAGACGGTCGTTACACCGCCCTCCGAACGAACATCGGTTACCTGTTGCTTGGTTCAACGGGCGTCAACACGAACATTTATCTGCGTACTGAGTCAGGGGCTGGGGCTGTCTACATTGGTGGTCAGAACACAAACACCTTGGAAGTGGGTTCTACCTCCGCAAAGGTATACGGATTCTTGGATGTTGATGGTGCGAGTAGTCAGAACATTCGGATTGGTGATTGGACCGGTGGTGCTTCGTATTCCGTAATTGAGAACGCTTACGGATATTTGCTTATGGGTGCGGCCGGCGACCAAAGAATGTATTTGCGAACCTATGCCAACGATGTTCGCATCGGAACACCGTCAAGCGACACACTCATTGTGAGTGGCACGAACGTGTCCATCAACAAGCCAATCAACGCACAGTTGGAGATTAGTAACACTAACGTCTACATCTCGGGAACGGGTGGGGCTTACTTCCAACACGCCAGTAATACGGGTTCGGGTCAAGCGGCACAATGGGCGAGCGTGTTCGGCATTTATTACCTTGTCCGCAATACGTCCACCAAGGCAGACAAAGAGAACATACAAAGCCTTGCAGGTGTTCTTACGCCATCCATGATTGACGATGTTGATGTGCTGTTGTGGAACAGAAAGATAGCCCCCGGTATCCCTGAGGTGGGACCGATGGCGGAGGATATGAACGATATTTCGCCGTTTCTTGCTACGCACGGTATGGACGCTGATGAAAACGGAAATTTTGTTCGTACCCCTCCGAACGGAATCAGTCCGAATGGATGGATGAGCCTTTTGACAATTGCATTACAAGAAAGCCGTCAAAGAATCTCTATACTTGAAAACAAAGTTGCTCAATTGGAGGAAAAATGAACAATGACACTCAGGTCGATGTGCAGGTTGTGATCAATGATCTGCTGGATCAGTTGAAACAAGCGCATCTGCAATTGGCGATTCTTCGCGCACAGTTGCAGGCGGAGCGCACACCAACCCCCGTGGAGAATGATTGAAGTTGACGGTGGTATTGTCGCCGTGTGCGACAGGCTAACCAAATCATTGATCAGATCGGTAAGGGTCTGGTTCTTGGCATGGTTGCATCTTGGTTTAGGGACAATCCGGAGGCGATGATGCTGGTAGTTCCTGCTTTGGCAGGGCTATTTGCTTGGTTGTCTACTCTTGTCGGTGAGCGAGGGGTCGCGTCTTTTCTTTCTGATAAGTGATGAAATGGCGTTTGCCGTTTCTGTTGGCGTTGGGACTGCTCTGGTTTGAGCGGCCGACAACCGTTAGAGCCGACGAAACCTCGAGCGTGACGGTTACCGCACCAACCGATTTTTTCGTGGAGTTCGCTGACGAGACAGAGTTCGTTGCGGAAACTTTTATGTCACCGGGGATCAACTCAGATCCGCAATTGTGGCTGTACGACGTTCTAACAGGGGCGTTGGTCACGACGAACGACGATTTTGATGGATTGCAATCGAGGATCTTCGTGGTGATCCCTGCCGGCAGTTACCGGCTTCGGGCCGCAACGTGTTGCAATAACCCGGATGGGTGGTGGTCAGGCGGTGGCTGGAACCAAAGTTTCGGGTTGAGTTTCACGGGACAACCCGTCGTTCCTGATGCGACCACGACGACCGTGGAAACAACCACAACTTCCACAACCGAAAATGTGCCTTCTACCAGCGTTTTTGTCCCTCCAACTACGCTTGTCGAGACGACAACAACCGTTGTCGAGACTACG
>Ga0222713_10000784_pt1 | contig 36038 bp, 12 predicted proteins | sample C33_649DmetaG_FD_165061 | JGI IMG/M metagenome (GOLD analysis project Ga0222713, IMG submission 165061) | Estuarine water microbial communities from San Francisco Bay, California, United States - C33_649D | ecosystem: Environmental > Aquatic > Marine > Unclassified | place: USA: California... | reverse complement strand
TTTTGACAATGTGACCCGTAGTTGTTTGTGGGGTTGCTGCATTGTCTGTGAGAATCCCCAAAGACTGCACAGGTGTTACGACGTTAGATGCCATGGTGATACGTTACTCCTACGATTACTATTTATCTTGTTGCTGTTTTAGGAACTTGGCGAGATCCGCTGTGCTACCTACAAACATAGTGTTATTTGTAGTATTGACTTCCTTACTTTTCTTAGGTGCTTCAATGTCAGCAACCTTCTTTTGAAGATCCACCAACTTATCAGCAACGTCTCCAATGTGTTTAATGAGTTGCCCAGCAACTTCATATGCACGAGGTTGATCAGACTCCTGTGCCAACTCAAGGATACCATCAACTGCTTCCTGACCCTTCTCAATCAAGGAATACAAATGTCCTCTTGTATACTCATAGTCTTTCTTCAACTGCTCTTTAGTAGCAGTTGGTTCTACAATCTCCGCAGTTTTTGCGGGGGCTGGAATAATGTCCGTCTCTACATCGAGGGCGTCCTCAATGCCATCGAACTTATTCGTCAACGCCCGTTGTTGGGTTTCTTGAGAGTCCATCTGTATATTCACTGAAAAGTTCATTAAATCCGAAGTCATCATCAGGATCCGCATTTGCAGGATCAGGTGTCACTGTATAGCGAACCTCTCTAGCAGCAGTAATCTTAGAATCAGTTGCGTAATCAACGATTGCCTTGGTAATAACCTCAGAGGTGGCATCGGAGACAGGACCGTACAGATAGGTCTTGGCAACGAACATTAGTGTATAAACAAGAGTTCTACGAGTATCGTAGTCTCCTTCATACACATCCTCATAGTCAACCGATGTCAGTGTAATCGGATAATCCTTCTTCTCACCCAAATCAGGAACTAGATTGAGAGTGATATTAAAGGAGGGTTGGAAGACAGGAAGGATTTGCTCAATGATTTGTAGAGCATCGTCCTGGTTCTTACAAAGAACTGACAACTCAAAGTTGATGTTATACGGTACAGGCATGTATGCCTTATTAGTACCGCCAGCATCGGTGGTGTGTCTAATGTATTGGGTCGGGGAAACCTTTCTTGTGGGATCGTATGAAATGCCTTGCATCTCAAAAGAGATACGAGGAAGTGTGATCTGTGTTGCGTCCTTAGAAGTAAGATCTCCAACTTGACGCAGACGTGCCAAGAACTTTTGCTTAGGACCGTATGCCAGAGGCACTTTCATAACCTCAGTTCTACTGCCGCTAGTGCGACGCACTTCAATGTTATTGAAGATTGTGCCGAATCCTACGACAGTCTTCTTAATGATTTCGTGATAAGTATACGTTCCTAGCATTACAGTGTCCCAGACTTGTTACCAAACTCACCAAACGGATTGCTTTCGGTAAAGTCGATGATACCGTCGGCAACTGTTTCTATAGCGTAGTTCTGATCATACTCAGAGTTCACATTATTTATAGTGTTGTAAGACAGGGTTGTTGCGACAGCACCACTGGTTTGCCCAGTGACAGTCTCACCCGATCTGAATGCGCCTGTACGGTTATACACTTGCAGGATTCTATTTACGGAGTCCCAAGTCTTGACAGTGGCAGATACATTGCTGTTAGCACCAACAACCAACTCATCTGCAGTAAAGTCACCCACAGGAGCGGGTGTCTCATTCATAGTCAACGCAATAGTATTTGCAAATGCAGTCTCAATCTCATCGATCTCTTGAACACCAGTATCGAAGTTCTCGTCGCTGTACTCGAAGAGCTCACAACGCAGACCCCAAACATACTGCTTACCCAACTGATAGAAGGGAGTCTCGTGCTCTACAAACTGAATCTCAAACAACTTACCAGCAAGAGGGAACCAGACAAGATCACCCTCATTAGGACGACCCTCAACAATCAGAGTAGCGTTGTCGTCTACTGCCTGAGTGAATCTTTTACGAGAAACAATAAATGTAACCTGATCTGAGATTCGTACACCAAACTTAGAGAACACATCTCCGTCTCCACGGAAACCACCAGCGTCCTCTATATAAACTTCGATCTCATACGCACCATCAAAGGTGCTCATGGTATCTTCCGTGAAGATTGTATCTTCTTTGACCAGAGTGCGAGGAACGTAATATACGTTTTTCCCAAACATCTTGATCTGCTCGATGATCAGATCTTCAGTTAAGTTCTGTTCACCTGAGGTGCCTTGTGTGAAGTATGAGTTGAGTGCCATATCAGCCAATCATATCCAGAGGTGGTGTTTCCCAAGTGGTGCGAAGTTGTTCGTCCAAGATCTTGAGTTCTTCTACAGCATCGTTGTAGATCATCTCACCGTTCAGGGTGACGCCACCAGGCATCTGAACACCTTGGAACTTGGTGAGGTTTTGACCCCACTGCTTTTTAATCTTTGCAGTAGCGTAGTCCTTGACCCACATCTGATTATAGATTTCTGTCCATGTTGTCGGATCAAGTGCACGCCATGCTTTGATCACAACGTACTGATCTGCCATAGCATCCTCAGTCCAGTCGAAATCGAGATACAGTCTATCCTGTACTTGCGAATAGCGAATAGGTTTCATACCTTCCAACAGGAAGTCAATAGTCTCAAGGTGCTGCTGAATCATGTAGTAATGATAGAACTGTGTAGACGTAAAGTCATACAGATCATTCAGACGCAGTTGATAACGAATATCAAACATGTTCCTAGTACCCTTATCGGTAAAGGCAAACATGCCTTCAATAGAAAGGATATGCTGAGGAACAGAAAGGTATGAGTTCTGCTCTTTCCAAACGGTAGTATTGTCTACAGCGGTGTAGTCTGTATTTGTTTTGCCAGCAGCAATCTCATCAGCAGTAAACATGTGCTTGAGATATACACGCTCTGCCCCATCGTAATGGAACTGTTGGAACTTTTGCAGAGTATAGTCGATAGCGTCATCGACTTGATCATCGGATACGTTGACCTCCAAGACTGGTTTACCCAGTCTACGGAGGCAGTATTCCTTGAGTTCTGCTTTGGAGGTTGGAGAAGCCATTAGTTATCAGGGGCGAACGAGAGCAGCGAGAGCAGCTTTGAGTGCAGCAACAGTAGTGATGCCAGCATTATTACCAATAGCATTCAGGGCACTGTAGAGTGCTGTCAGGTCACTGTTTGTATCATCAGCAGCGGTACCTTGTGCAGCAGTTGCATATGCAGTGCTGTTTGTGGTAGCAGCGGTGCCAAGACCCAGAGTGGTGCGAGCAGTTGCAGCATCAGCATCATCAATCAGAGTTGCACCGAATGCACTGATTGTAGGTGTGCCAGACAGATCACTGTATGCACCCGAGGTAGCAACAGCAGCAAGAGTAGGTGTGCCACTCAGGTCACTGTATGCACCCGAGGTAGCAACAGCAGCAAGAATAGGTGTGCCAGACAGATCACTGTATGCACCAGTGGATGCCACGGTTGCATATGTGGGTTGTGTGTAGGAAATAACGCCAGTCGATGCGTTGTATCCCAGCGAACCAGTCACACTGATTGCACCGCGAGCGCGAGCAGGTGTGTGATACAGATTTGTACCTTCTGCCAGGTTGGTTGTGGTCTTCTGAGACAGGTCAAGGTTTGCACCAGTCTGCAGATTCACACGAGCATCAGCACGAGCGTTGGTGTAGAAGAGGTTTGTACCCTCTGTCAGATCGGAAGTGCTGATCTCACCAAAGTCAACCGAGAGACCCAGAACATTATTGAGATCATCGTAAACAGCGGAGATGCCAGTACCACCATTAACCAGAGCAGCAACACGATCATCAACTCTCTCATTAGTGAAGTACAGATTAGATGTACCTTCTGCCAGAGCATCGGTGTCGTGGTTGCTAATGTCACTAACCTGAGACTGACCATACAGGATTGTACCTGTGATGTTCAAGTTACCCTGCACTTCAAAGTCTGTAGTTGACTTGAAGTTGTTAACTTGCAGTGTGTTTGTGCTGGGGTTGTAGGTGAGGTTGGTCGAGTCTGTGCGGACCTCTGTGTATCCAGTGTTAGTGGAAACAAAAGGTATGTAGTATGTGAGGTTAGAAGTTGCAGTCTCAGTGATGTTGACCAGATTGGTCTTATCAGCAGTACCAGTCAGGTTACCAGTGACGTTACCAGTGATCTGACCCGTAACGCCCAGGGTGCCACCAATAGTTGTGTTGGTGGTTACATCCAGGGAGTTGGTAGTTGTCAGACCAGCAGCAGTGATGTTACCAGTGGTGGACTGAAGTTCAATCTTCGTGATGGAACTTCCATTCTGCAACTGCAGAGTTTTGCTTGCACCACGCAGGACAACATTATCTTTGAAGAGAGAAGTGCTGTTCTGAGTGATTGTGCTGTTGAAGGTAGCAGCACCATCAACGTTCAGTGTGTTATCGAGATCAACAGCATTCTGAACGTTCAGTGTACCTGCCAGAGTTGTGCTTTGGGTAACGTTCAGAGTACCAGCGATTGCGGTATTACCAGTCGAAGCAGTAACAACGAACTTGTTAGTGTTGATAAGCAACGAACCAGTGATGTTCGCAGATGCCGATGTGCTCAGACTGGTACAAGACAGGGTGCTGAGTGTTGTACCACCAGTCACATTCAGAGTACCACCAAACTCAGCATTACCAGTTGCACCAAACAGAGAGATTGTGGTGGCGTTGTTAGGACCGATATAAATGTCGGTACCGAAGAATGATTCCTCAGCAACGGTAATACCGCCACTGGTGACCATCAGAGGTGCGTTAGACGCCAAGGTAGATGGTGTTTCGTTCTTAGAGAACTCAACACGACCGCTGAACTCCTGATTACCTTTGCTGACCTGATTACCATCAACAGTGAAGTCTCCATAGACTTGGATGTCTCCACCAACTGACATATTGCCAGCAACCTTGGCACCACCAGCAACATCCAAAGCAGCATTGCCGATGTTGATGAAGAGTGCTACGGAGTTGGGATTGGAGGTGTTGCTGACGGTGAGAATACCATCAACGTTCAGAGTGCTATCAAGGTCGGTAGCACCAGTAACGTTAAAGGTGTCATCGATAACTGTTGCACCAAGAACGTCAAGGGTACCAACAATGTCAGTATTACCAGAGTTGAAGTCAACGGTGAACTTATTAACCCCAGAACCATTCTGGAGCAGCAGAGATTTGTTAGCAGCATTTACTGTCAGACCATCAGTAATGACCGTCAATCCATCAATATCAAGTGTACCGTTGATGGTTACGTTATCGTCAAGTACAGTCTCACCAGTGAAGGAATCCAGAGTCAGGTTACCAGAGGTTGTGCTGATCTCGGAAGAACCGTCAACACCAATCTTGATGTTGTCTGCAGTAATGTCTGTAGACGTGATTGCATGGTTAAAGGTAACTGTGCCATTAACAGTGTGAGTGTCTGTGCCAGCATTACCAATAGTTGCATTACCATTGGTAGTAAAGTTGCCAGTGACGCTCATGTTGTCGGTGACGCTAACCGTGCCACCTGCAGAGTCAAGAATCAGGTTTCCTGACGTGGTGGAGATTTCGGAAGCACCATCAACGCCGATCTTGATGTTGTCTGCCGTGATGTCGGTGGAAGTAATCGCCTGGTTAAAGGTGACTGTACCCGTAACCACATGTGCATCTGTACCAGCATTGCCAAGGGTTACATTCCCGTCAACAGTAAGGGTGCCATCGATCTTGGTATTGCCGTCAACATTCAGATCAAGATCAACGTCAAGATTATCTGTGATATTAACAGTGCCACCAACAGAATCGAGGATTAGATTTCCTGCGGTTGTGCTGATTTCGTTAGCAGCGTCAACGCCGATTTTGATTTGATCAGCGGTGATATCCGTGGAGGTGATTGCATGGTTAAAGGTTACTGTACCATTAACAGTGTGAGCATCGGATCCAGCGTTACCAATAGTGCTATTACCATTGACCTGCAGAGTACCACCAATGTAGGTGTTACCAGTTCCAGCAGAAACAGTGAATACTGTCTGAACACTAAAGTTACTTTGTGTGGAAAGACCACCAGTTACAGAAACGTTGCCACCAACTGCTACGTCATCAGTAACATTGAGGTCATCGCCCACATATAGATCAAGACCGACGCTAGCGCCACCACCAACGATAAGAGCACCAGAAGCAGAGTTTGTGGCGTTGGTAGTATCAAACAGTTTCAGAGAACCAGCGTCAATGCCAGAGCGAGTGCCATTGAAGACTTCACTGACGTTAGATGCACTGTGATAGAACGCATAGCGCCCTGCAGAATCGTCCCAACCGAAGAAACCGAGACGAGCAGCAGAGTTTGCATAATATCTGAACTCAACACCACGATCCTTACCATCGTTGCTTGTGGGGGCAGTGTCGCCGCCCAGAGTGACGATAGGATCATCTAGGGTCACAACAGTGCTATTAACTGTTGTAGTCGTACCATGAACCGTCAGGTTTTGGTTGATGATAACATTCTGATCAACTTCCAGATCGCCATTAACAGTTACGTTATCAGTGAAGGTGGAGACAGCGTTGACTGTCAGAACGTCTGTGTTGACATCACCGATAGTTGTATTGTAACCAGTGATGTTGACTTCGCGGTTGAATGTTGCATCACCGTGAACAAGCAGAGCACCATCAGTAGCGTTACCCTGACCAACACGACCAATAGTAGTGTAACCAGACTCGCCAAGGACAGAGAACTCAACGGTATCCGCAGCACCGACCTTACCAATATAAAGGTCGTCACCAATGTGCAGGTCTTGGACAATACCAACACCACCCGCAACTCTCAGGTTGGCCGCGGCGTCATCTGCATAAGTGGAGTTCTGAGCATTGCTAGAACCAAGATATGCATGATACTTAATGTCAACGTTGTTGAGCAGTGAAGGACGTGTGCGGGCAGTGCCAGCATCCTTAACTACAATGCGATCAGCAATGTAGAGGTCAGTTGCAATGCGGACATCTTTCTCGATGTTAACACCACCAGCGAAGGTAGCGTTACCCTGAGATGTCAGGGAGACATCAGATTCAGAAGAAGTTGCATCAACAACAATGTTGGTTGTACGCTCAAAGGTATTGAAGTTACCAACGTTCAGTGTACCTTCAATATCGGTATTACCACTTGCAGATGCAACACGGAATGTCTGTACTGCACCGTTAGTAATAGTGAAGAACTTATTATTAGTATCAAGTGTGATGTCGTCGTGGAAGACGGAATCCTGATCAACATCCAAAGTGTTGTTGAGGGTTACCGCACCATCGACATCGAGAGTGTTGTTGAAGGTTACTGCACCGTCAACATCGAGTTGACCTTCGGTGTGAACATTACCAGTTGTGTAATCAACGGTAAACTCTTCAGCAGTGTCATCCATGATGACAAATCTCTTACCAGACTCGGTAGAAGTCTGCTTGAAGATAACATTATCATCGACTTGAGTCTGACCCCAAGCATACAATGTACCCCAAGTAGTAGTGTCACCAGTATTGCTGTCAACCTTAAACTTGACCAGACTACCAGCAGTGGTAACCAAGAACTCTTTATTATCTGCACGCAGAGAGAGGTCGTTGTAAATGTGAGTCTCGCCGTCAATAAAGACGCGATCACCAACGTACAGTCTCTCAGAAATACCAGCACCACCTGTGACAACCAGAGTACCAGATGTCTTAGAGGTAGAACCAGTGTTAGTTGTTAGTCTGAGGTTACCAGTAATGAGAGGAGCGTCAGTACCAGCAAATACTTCGCTTGTGTTAGTCGCGTTGTAGAGGAGGCGATAGCCACCAGTGCCGCTCCAAATGTTAGAATCCGAGTAATCCTCGTCCCATCCGAAGAATCCGACTCTTGCTTGTGTATCATAGTAGTTGAACTCAATACCTCTATCTTTACCATCATCGACGGTAGGAGCGGTATCGCCACCCAACTTAACGATAACGTCATCGATTGTAACAACTGTCGAGTTGACTGTAGTCGTTACACCATCAACAGTCAGGTCACCACGGATACGAACAACACCAGTAACATCGTCATCATCATTAGGATCGAGGATGAGAGTGGAGTTTGTGGTAGACAGAACATTGTCTTGGAAATGGAAGTCTTCCAGATTGACTCTGTGATCAACATCGGTAACCGAGATTGTGATGTCCTGATCACAGGTGATGTTCATTGTTGCGTCACCAGCACCAGCGTTGGTAACGTTGATATCGAAGGAGCGATTGCTCGCTTCGTTAACTTCCAACGCGAGTTCTAGGTTGCCACTGGTACGCTTGATGAACTGGTCTACCTTCGTAACGTCGAGGGTAAGATTACCAGAAAGGGTAGTGTCAAGGTTAATGTCAATAGCGCCAGTGAAAGAAGAACCACTTGTGGCGCTCCCATTGCCGTTAGGATCATCAGGAGTAATAGCGGGATAGCTATTACCCTGCGACAGGATGGAAGGTTGGAAGGGATACTCAGCAGTATCGTAGCCAACAACTCTGAAAACAGAACCACCAGTGCGGTTGTTAACGTTAACGTGGTTGATGGTAGTGATGCCATGATATGCATTATCAGTGGTACGCTCTCTGTCGAGCTCAAAGGTTTCAGTGGTGTTCTGGTCTGTGAACATCAACAGACCGTGGGATTGTAACTGATAGTTTTCTACTGCATTCTCAGCGATAGTTACATGACCGCCGATAGTGCTGTTGGTCCCATCCCAAACAGTAACGTTAAAGTCTTCCTGAGCAAACGATGCAAGACCCTTTTGCTCAATCTGGGCAGACCAGAGATATCTCCAACCACCTACATCAGAGGCGTCGGTGTGTGTCGGTTCACCCAGACCAGCACCGATATCACGGATTGCTGCCTGATAAACACGACCATTGGATGCTTCGACAATATCAAATCTGTTATATGCAGTGACATTATCATATGCAGGATAGATAGAACCCTCTGTTGCCGTAGCAATCGGAATAGTCAGTGCCTGGGTCAGACGACCATAACGGTCAACTGTCAGTTGAGTAGCATTGACTGTCTGGTTGCCGTTACCAGCAATCGAAATCAGAGAGTTAGACAGGTTGTCGTTGGGGTTGTACTGACCAACAACAACAGGAGTGTCAGCAAGATCAATCAGTGGGTTTGCAGATTGAGCAGTACCGTTAGAAACAAGAATACGGGCAACTGCACCAGTGATTGTGCGGTTGACGAGGTTACCAGCACCCTCCCTAGAGATGAAACCGAAACCTGTCATGTTTGCCAACGATGTCAGGTCGGAGTCCAACGGTTGAGCGTCGGTAATGCCGAACTGAGACAAACTTGTGGGGTTTGATGCGTTGATAATACGACCACGAGAGTCGATTGACAACTGAGTGTATGTACCAGTAGCGGACAGGTTGCCAGGATCGTAGTGAGGCAACGATGTCACATAGTTCAGTTCTGCCGTGATGTTGACGTTTGCAGAACCGTCAAAAGAAGCAGAACCCGACATGTCACCAGCAAGGGTGATAGATCGAGTGTTGGCAAGACGAGTTGCGGTTGCAGCGTTACCAATCAGCGAACCAGTAATCGCACCTGCAGAGAAGTTACCGTCAGCATCACGCTTGACGAGTGTGTTCGCGGTGTTCGATTCTGTCTCGATTGGTCGCTCGTATTTCAACGAGTTCCAGGGTGTAACACCATCACCAATCTTAATACGCGAGGTATCGATCTCGATTCCGAGTTCGCCCTGAGCGAGGATTGGGTTGACGTTTGCCCACTGCTGAGCACCGTCACGTCTTAGTTGGATTCTATTTGCCATTGCTTATTAAGATAGTGCCAGCGGTACCTTGCCTTCTAGTTATTTATGCCAGAAAAAAAGAGTCCCGAAGGACTCTCTATATCATTCTTCGGGTGTTTCAGTGGATTGTTCACCTTCTGGTTGACCCAAATACTCTAGTGTTTCGATTGCACCAAGCAGTTTCAGTGCTTGTGCTTCGTTGTTCTTAATCGTCTGAGTAAGTTCTTTGTTCTGATTGATCAGATTTGTATACCGTTCACGAAAGTTAGCGAGCAGTTCAGTCTGGTCCATAGTTTCAGTCACTTCAGCGGGCATCGTTGTCCTCCTTTGCAAGTTTCATTAAAAGTTTTTTCATGTATTCGATATCTGATTTTAACGCAGATACGTCATTTTGTAAAGAGTCAACTTTGGTTGTTTGAGACTCCCGACGCTTAATAGCATCCATGTATTTAGCATACTCTGTTTTGTCAGTATTGACAATCGCTTTGGAATAAGGATCCCGAAAAAGGTTGTCTCTACCTTCAACGGGAATAAATCCTTCTTCGTATGGATCAAGGCTTGACATGATCTAATAATCCTATTAGAATAACACTGTAAGGGTTCAGAAGAACAGCTATAGCTTTAAGTATTAAGTAGCGAGTGCAATCGCTCTCATATCAGCAATAAGCGGAACTCTTGCTTGGTTCTTGGACTTCAGCACCAACTTGATTTGGAAGGCGTTGAAGTTCAGACCATTGACCTCATATTCATAATCCTTCCAGAGGAGTTCTTCGGTGGGGGTGTCGTCGTAAACAATCGTTGACGGGAACGGAACCCAATCCACTTCTTCGGGTCTAGTAGAAGAACCAAAGGTGAACACCTTATAGTAAGGATAGATGAAGGAGTCCCCAGTTCTTGTAATCTGGAACGACAACTTCAAGGAACGAGACTCGTTAGTGAGTCTTGCAAGACGGGTGAGGTACACCGCGTCATTCTGATCACCAACAGGATCGGTAGAGGTGTCAGCAGTGCTATCAATGTTTGCCTGAGAAGGAATAACAGCAGAACCACCTGGCCAGTAGTTGATACGGTTGGATGTAGTAATCAGAGAGCAACGATCAAGGTCAACCACAGGAGACAAGCTAGTGTTCTTTGTGGAAAGTTGAACTTGCATCGTCAAGGACTTGCTACCTTCCATCTTGTTGTTCTCATTGATTTGAGAAGCAATCAATCTGGGAGTTGCGAAACTGTTCACTTCATTGAGAACGATTTCTTCAAAGTCGCCAGTGTTGATGAAAGATGCCTGGTCAATGTTTCTTGAACCATCGCCAATCGAAGTTGCCGTAGTAGTATTTACCAAGGCACGAACGGTGGTTTCTGGCAGGTTCATAACCTTCAGTGTCGGGGTAATGGTCTCGAACTGTACGTTCTGAGATGCAAAAACACCCTTACCACCGCCACGGATACCGTTGGTTGCAACACTTGCGGTGTGAATCATGTAAGTATCCAACCACGGGCAGGAGATCTGCAGGTGTGTCTTGTTCAACTCTGTCAGAGGAATACCGTCAAGGTTGTAACACTCAACGACCGAACCAGCAGGGTGCTCAACAGCAGCAGTACCATCGGCACCACGACCAGAAGGAGCAACCGTAATAGTTTGACCAGTTGCAGAGATTGCGCTATATGCAATGATCTCATCCCCAATCTTGATATAACCAGGGTTGGTTGTTCCAACAGGTTGGTTATTCAGGATGACGTGGAAGGACAGAGCATCTTGGACAGCAATGTTTGTAGCGTCAGCAGCCAACGTCGATGTCAAAGTTGTGGGACTTATTTCGGATATGATGCCCTCAACGGTGATGTTGTTGCTGCGCTCATGCATACCATGGTTCTTATGGTATACCAACACTTCTTTCTCATCACTGTCGTAAGAGGGAGAAGCGGTAGGATACCCTGTACGGGAATCACCACTGTATGTAACACCAGCAGCAACGATTGTTGCAGTAACACCAGAGGTGTTGGAGATGGTGTCAGCATCAGTAAAGGTACCTAAGCAGAAGTTTGCTTCGATAATGCCCGATCCTTCATCGAAGGAAATCACGGTTGCCTCAGCGTCACCACCATTAGTGATGACTTGACCCACTTGGAACGCACCATTTTGCACCACAGAAGTAGTGATGGTTACAAGTGACTGAGAAGATTTGAATACGTTGAAGATGCCACCGCCTTGCTGGAGGAAACCAGTTGCGAATGTTCCTTCAATGTCATTCAGGGTCAATCTTGGGGTAGAACCAGTAGTGTCAAACTCAACAATCGTACCTGCAGCATTGGAAGGATCCTGAATCAAACGTGCACCAACGGTAAACGTTTCGGTGAATGTTGGAGGAAGATCGATAATCTGCTTGGGTTTCAGAGTTTGTATTGGGTTCTCAATCAAGTTGTGAACACCACCATTACCTCTACCCAGTGTGCAGTTGTTGAACACTGCAACACCAGATGTAGGACCAAAGATGCAACGGTTAATGCGGAACTTCAGGTCTTCATACTGGTCTGCTGTCCAGGTAGATGCGTTCTGCGACTTGAACAGAACACCAGCATACGGTTGTTCGGAGATCGTTCTTGTGCCAGAGACATCAACGTCACCCATTCTGGAGATCCAGACCTTATACTCGTTAGAGTCGGACAGGAGAACGAAACAATATTCTGTGGACTGCTTAATATAAACAGGTGCACGGAAGATGAACTTGGTTGGAATAGCAGCGTTCTCAGATGTTTCTACCTGTGCAGGGTTCAGTGTGATATCCGAGAAGGGCAGAATAATGCCAGTCGGATAACCATTCTCCATGGTACGAATCTGCATGGAGATCGGAATGTTGCTGTCCTTGGTTGCAAAGAAAATGTCAACCGAGTTCAGATACATGCCACCTTCTTCATCCAGAATGAAGGACTGTGCCAGAGGGTCATACCAACCAATCTGGCGTGTCTCAGTTCTGGTAGAGACAACGTTTCTTGTGCTAGAAACAGTGTCACGAACAATCTCAGCGTTACGAACTGCCAGGATATTTTCCTGAACAGTATTCAGAACACCTCTTGCTTCGTAAGTTGTTTCTGCAGAAGAGTCAACGGTGCCAGGAAGTTTGCTGTTGTCGGCATTCGTTGTAAAGCGGAAGGTACGAGTACCAGTTGCGAAACGGGGGTTTGCATCCTCGTTGGGGTTCGGGATGAACAGAGTACCCGCAAGTTCACCAACGTTGTTAGAGATCAAACGACGATCCTTGACGACGGCACGAGCACCAGAGGTTTGACCGACAAGAACTTCACCAACAGCAATGTTACCGAAGAAGTCGGGGTTTTTGGTTTCTGCCAGAGCATCGGTATCGATGTTCAGAATATCTGTCTGCGATGCATAAGATTCAGGCAGAGCAGAAGATGTGCCAGTGTAGGGGTTGAACTGACCACCATCGTTGGGTTGGGCAACCTTCAAACGGCAACCAGATCGAGAACCAATCACAGTCTCACCCACAACAAACGGAGTTTCGTTGGTGTTGGGATCTGCAGCAGAGTTCTTCACCAGTTCGATGATCTTCGGCAACATGTAGTTGTTTACATTCACGTTATCGAAGAATGTATAGAAACGAGTGTTGGGTTTCATACGGGAAACCTTGTAACCAACGTTTCTGGAACGAATCCAGGGGACTGCTGTCTGGGACAGGATGCTGTCGCCCAAAGACTTGCGATCAACACGGGGAACGACACGAGTTCTAATACCCTGACGTGTCTGGTTGTTAACAACACGATATGTGCGACGTTCGTGCAGGTAGAAAAGACCTTGACGACGTTGACCGTGACCAGCACGACCCAACTGACGACCAACACCATATCTACCAGACTGACTCAGGAAACTGTTTCTAGATTGTATAGTTTCACCAGTCCAGTTAGTCTGCCAAGAACCCCACTGAATAGGAGCAAAACCATTCTGGTCAATGTTCAGGTCTCTAGCAACTGCAGAGAAGTCACCTTCAACGTTCTCAACTCGTGCAGGCAGACGCTTGGTATCAATCCAATCGTCAGAAGACGGCAGAAGGTCAATACGACCAATGAATGTAAATACGTTGAACGGGTTAACGTTTTCTTGACGAGAAGCATATGGTTGCTCAACGATCATTTCCTCAACATAAGGAAGTGTGAGAACGTTTGCTTCGTGTTTGATGACGTTACTGGACTGCTGTTCGTTCCACTCCAGAGCAACGTTAGTTGTATAGTGTGAAGGACGCAGAATACCTTCTCTAAAGTCCAGAGAACACTTGTAGTCAGGACTCAGAACATCACCAACTGTGTGGTCGGTGAAGTCGTCAACAACATAACCGTTCTTGAATCTGTCAAGACCGTTTGCATCGTAGGACTTGGTGTTATCTGCCTGAACTTCAAGCAGAGACAGGGAGGTGTAGTATTCAACCTGTGCTACACGAGCCTCAAGGTCGCCAATGTCCTTCATAGTGAAGCGACGAATCTGCTCAGGCTTGATGATTACGTCACGCTCTGGATTGTAGACATATGGTTTGAGTTCCATTGTTGCAAGCAACATGGCATTCTCAACCTTGTCGGGAGGCAAAAGATCATCGCCAGGTTTGCCCTGTGCAACAAAGATTTCGTTGTTGTTACCCAGATAAACGTGATCAAGTCTGGGTTGATACCAGGAGTAGTCAGCACGGAATGCTGTCTCTACACGCATGATATCGAAGATCGTGGATCCGCCAGCAGCATTATTCTGTGTGGAGAATACACGGGAATCAAAGTCAAGAGAGGTACAGTTCACATAGTAGGGGTTGCCTACAGTACCAGAACCCTCTGCTTGCTCACCAACTGCAGGACGGAAGTCAATCTGGTCAACCAGGAAGTTGATACTACCGTCAAGTTTGTAGTTGGGGATTTCTTTGAAAGGAATACCTGTATAAGACTGTGCCGAGAAGTAATCACCAGTTTGTTCATGCAGGAAGTAATCGAAGATGACGATCAGTCTTCTTGTCGGAGCAGTGATATTTGGTTCACGAATGAGTTTGGAAACGTCAGTAAAGTGAGAACCTTGCTGAGGATCCAGGTTGAATGAGGTTGTGATGTTTCTAGCGCCAACAATAACAGAACCATCAGCGTCATCAATCAGTGCTGTCAGAGCAACACCATCATCGTCAAAACCATCAATGATCTCACCAGGAACAAACTGAATATTGTTCAGGGATACGTTATAGAGGCGAAGGGTGGAGTTTACAAACGAAATCACTCTCGCTCTAGCACCAGATGTACGACCAACGACAACAGAACCAACGTCAAAGAAGGTTGCCGAATCAAGGACAACATACGGAATCTGGGCATCTTCATCTGACTCAGACTCATACACAGCATGAATCTTATAGACATCGTTCAGACCGAAGGAGATCTCGCTGTCTTCAATACGAGTACCGTACAAGTTACCGTAAGCAAGACCAAACTTCAGAGTATCGTTCTGCTGGTTTGTCTTGATAACCTTCATGACACGCATCTTGGATGCTGTCTTGATCTTTCTGGAAACGGTATTTTTCGAGACCAGTGCATTCAGGTGTACCGAGGTAACACCAGACAGACCTTGAATAGTGATTGACTGTCTTTCAGCACCGAAGCTAACTGTCAAGTTCTGTGCATCGTTCTCGATTTCCAAATCGAGGTTTTGACCAACGGTATAGGAAGAACCAGATTGTGCAGCAACAGTCAGAGTAAAGTCGCCCTCATCAAGAGAACCGAATGCTTCGGACTCAGGAAGGGTAATGGTGATATCACCGTTACTTACAACTTTGTTAATGAAAGATCTGTAGACGAAGAATGATTCGTCAGACAGAGAACGCATCGAACGATATGGCAAGTCGATGCTGAGTTCACCGTTCTGATACGATTTCATTCTCAGATAAGGTCTCAGTCTAATGACTGTGCCTTGTGCATACTCACCATCGGGAATAGATCCCTTAGTCAGTGCGGTATCAAGTAATGCAGTCTGCTCAGCGTAGTTGAAGATGAAGTTGGAAACTGTAGAAGCAGAGTTTGCTGCTGTTACATCGATTGCTGTTGGATCAACTCTCTTAACACGCAGAGTGCTTTCACCTTTTACCGATGTACCAGTTACACGGAGAACTTCACCAGGACGGAGTTCTGTACCGAAGGTGGAACCGTATCCATAGAGAGTTTGTGTGCCTGCCTGATCAACATCAACGTTGTAGCAGTCAATGCTGTACTGGTCATCAAGGCTAACGTTACAACCAAAGACAACGGCGGAACCTTGGTTCCTACCAATCATTGATCTGGTGTCTTGGAACTGATAACCAAAGACAGCATCAATCTCTCCAACAACACGACCGTCTCTTGTGACGACTTCGTTATTTGTGAATGTACCAGAAACCTGATACAGGGTCACATATTTGCGGCTCTGCTGACTGGTTGCACCTTCATATACATATGCTCTTGCACCAGAAGTACGACCTTGGATTACATCGCCAGGTTGCAGTTGGACGTTCGTCTTGAAGTTCATCAAGGTGAACATCTGAATGTCCATCATGTACAGGTTATGGAAGTCTGTACCAAGAGTGGTATCAGTCTTCACATACTTCATCTGAACAACACGGGCTTTACCGATCATGTTGCCCTGAGAACTACCTGTATAGGTGGAGTAATCAGTTGTGTCGTTGGGAGCGATCATCCAGTTATCGCGGAGTTCGATAACCTGATATGCATTTTGGATGCCATCTCCAGAGATCTGGGGATTGCCATAAACGTCATAAACTTCGACAAAGTTGCCGAGTTCAAACGAAATAATACCGTTCTCTCTGGTTTTGAATGTTCTGGGTTTGGGAACAGACGCATACTGAGGTGTCAGGAACTCAGTCCTATAACCTCTAACATATGCTCTACCAGGACCAACCTCAACGGCAAGATATTCATCAGAAGCACTGACACCATCGGGGGAGATTTCACCAGTCCTGTAAACACCGTTGTTGAAGAAGTCATCGAGGTGCTCACGAGCGGTAACGTCGAATGTATCGACAACATAGTCACCACTCTCTTCAAACGTACGACGTGCGAGAGAACGCTCAAGTTCGGAATATGCAGTTTTGTTTACAACCTGTTCAACCTTACTCTTGTTGATTCTCAGCAGTTCAATGAAGTTCTTATCAGTATCATCATTGATTGCCTTCTTGGTCAGTGTCGTCCTAATACGGAAACGGTGACCGCCAGGTGCCGAGTAGTTAGATGAACCAGCAGCGTTGTCGTTCAGTGAGGGGTCATCCTCAGGAGTGATGATCGACTCGCTTACATCAAGACCAATACGGTAAGAGGGATTGTTTGTGTATTGATCAAGCAGAAGGTATGCAGACTCCACGTCTACAAAGTAACCTCTGATGAAGTACACACCAGCATTGATGTATGCAACAGAACCAGTTGCAGTTGCCGCTGCTGGCAGAAGTTGTGCAAACGGAGAAGAAACCTCAATCAGGGTTGAACCGAAAGTGATTTCGTTCTCAGCATAAAGCTGTTCATTATTGATAAACTCTTTTACGCCTACATCAGAGATGGTGTCTCCAGAATCGACGTACTTGACATAAAGGGTGATATAACCTTTATCCGATTCTGTAGCGGGAATCGAGTACAGCACCTTTGCTTTAACGCCAGAGGTGACACCCGTAACCAGTTGCCCGTGCAGTTGGGTGCGGTAGTTTTCAACGTCAACACCCAGGAAGTTCTGCTGCAGAATAACTGCTTTAACATTCAGGTCGTAACCAATCTGACCAGGAATGACCATGGCACCTTCTTTGAAGAAGTGTTGACCCATGGACTCGATTTGGTTCTGCAGAATAGTCTGCATCGAGGTAAGTTCCCTAGCCTGGATCGGGAATCCTGGTCTAAAGAGAACTCGGTAAAAGTTTTTGTCCTTATCGAAGTCGTCAAAATAAGGACTAATGTTCAGATTAGTATTCTGGGGCATTTTAGAACTCGATTACGATTTTGATATCTTCGATTTGGTCACCAGCACGAGAGATCGCGCTCCTGTTATCTATGTAGATAACATCTCCAGAGTTCGGTTGGATCTCGGGAGAAGCATATCCGTTAGTGAATGACATACCCAGGTCATATTCTGTGTTGTTGATAACACGAGTTGATGCACCTGCGACAATCGGGAAGTTGATGTCTGGGTCACCTGAGGTACCAGATGTTGCACCAACGATTGCGTTACCACCTTCAAACTCAACGAGGTTACCTGTGATTTCAGGGAACACACCGTCAACTCTGTTTTGGTAATACTTCAAAACTTTGGTTGTAGAGTTCCAAGAGATGACACGTCCACGAGCAGTCACCTGCTGACCACCAACAGTTCTGGACTGTGTGATGATTTCATCCGTTTGGAACTGACCTGTAAACGATGCAGGGAAGATAGATGCATACGTTCCAGACAGGGTGAGGTCGGATACCAGTTCAGCGGTACCGAATCTCTTGGGGTTGATCACCAGACCAATACGACGATAGTCGTTATCGGTCGGGAAGTCACCGCTACCTTCAGCGTAGGTGAACTTCGTGTTGATCATTACTCGGAAACCACCCAGTTCGACGGGAGGTACAGCACCGTGACCGCCAACAGGGGGGATAATAACGTCGATAGTTGCACCAGCACCAGCACCAGCACCAATACCGTTCACTTCGTCAATGATGACTTTACCGAATGTGTAACCAGAACCACCAGAGGTCACGGTTGCAGAAACGACCTTACCACCATCAACAACCAGCGATACACGACCACCAGTACCGTCTCCCTTGATGGGCACGTTTTCGTATGTGCCGTTGTTGTAACCAGCACCAGATGCCTGAATAACAACGGTGTCGATTTCTCCACCGATAGCATCGGACTGCACAGCAACGTCACTCAGCACTGGCATGTATTCGCCAGAGAAGAACTTCAGCACCTGTCCCACAGGGATGGTGTACATATACTTCCAACGATAACCGTCGGATGTAGTAATAACAGATGTCGAAGTACCAGTCGGTTCAACAGTCGAGGGCTTACCGTTCGGATCAGAAGGGGATGTTCCGTTGTAGATGCACTTATAGACCTGATACGAGGAGTTAACCACGTAGAAGTCGGCGTCATACAGTTTGGTAGCACCAGACGATGCCGTCTTGGTAGAACTGTAGTCATGACGATACATGTCATAGACATAACCCAAACCACCTGTGGTTTGTTCGGGAGGTGTCCAGTCCACACGACGGATAACTTGGATAACGTCATTCGCAAGCACACGCTTCAGCGAAATCATGTCATCGAAGACATCCGAAAACTCTTGGAAAGAGTCAATAGGTGTCGGTGGATTATTTTCATTGTCCCACGATTGTGGACGACCAATGAAAACGTACAGACGGTCTCTACTTGCCCCAGCATCAATGTCAGATTGGATGGGATTAGGTCCCTCCAACGCCTTGATGAACTTGTTGGCAGTAAAAATCCTAAACTGGTCAGTAAGTAACGCCATTATGCTGTTTTACCCTTCCCTTTATTTATAGGTTATTCTGGTTCGTTTCTCAGGAGGTAATCGTAATAAACCTCCCAGAGATTACCTGTCGCACTAGAGCTACCACCAGAAATAGCATCGGTTGGATCAAACTTATAGTTTGCACCGTTGTTGACAGGGTTGGACAGGATAAGTTGGACGTAACCGTTACCATATCCTTGTGGTGAATCATCCCAAGAGACGATAGTCGCACTAACGCCAGAGACGGATCCCGAAACAGATTCACCAACAGAGAACTGAGTAATACCGTTCCAGTCTTTCAATACCATTCTGATATCAGCAGAGTGTGATTCACCATCACCCAGCTGACCAGCATCCTGCACAGTTGCAACTAGAGGATTCTGACTACCGTCAAATACTCTGTCACCGATTGCTAGCAGGGTTGTGTTTTGACCACCGACGGTTTCCTCAATACCATACTTGGATGAGGCAATACCACCGTCCAGGCTGACTTCATATTCAAAGTCTGTTCCTGTGTTGATGATGTCAATGATGCCGTCACCAGCACCCTCCAGTTCATTATCGTCTTCAAACCTACTGTCTGGTCTGATTGAAAGTGGTGATGTAAACAGAACGATCTCATCACCAGGAGAATCCAGGATTACGTGAGGTTCCACACCAGTTCCAGAAGAACCAGCAACACCAGCGATGAATGTGATAATCTTTGTTTCTGCTTGAGACTTGCCAGCATCAATAAATGCTAGTTCGTCAACTTCAAACACCAGATACAGTTCTCTTGTTTCTGGTCTCCAGTCGTAAACAATAGCGATCTTGTTATCTGCCGATTCTTGAACACGGCGAACCCTATCGTTAATAGCGAACTGATAACCAGTAATACCTGTATTAGGATTATTTTGCAGAGAATCCAGAACAACCTTCTGGTCATACTTGAAGTTAATACCTCTAGTAATCCCTTTGAACTGGGTTGCAGTTTTGGATGTGTATCTAAAGATCTCCTTACCAATCTGTGCCTTACCCGAACCAGGGAATGCTGCAGTGGTTTCAACGTTGATTGTGGTGTCAGAAACACCAACATCGGAAGTAAGACCAGTAATGTTGTAGAGAACCGAGTTCAGTGACTGACGATTTCTGGCAGTTCTGACTAGGTTTGTATTTCTTGTGAAGATAACCTGAGGGGATGATGTGTATCCACCACCAGGGTTTGTGATATTGATGTTTGTAATCTTGCCAAGATTTACAACTGCTTCTGCAGTTGCACCAGATCCACCACCACCAATCAACTGGATGATGGGTGGAGTCTCGAAGAACTCACCAGGGTTACTGATGTTAATGTTCTCAATCTGACCAAACTCATTAACTTCACAAATACCAGTTGCACCCTCACCACCGCCACCAGCGATGACGAGAGCAACGTCAGATCTAGTGTAGTTACGACCGACATTTTCTAGAGATAGACCAGTCACAAAACCAGTAACAGGCACCAACTCTGCACCAGCACCACCACCGCCGACAATCGATGCGCTAGTGCCACCGAAATAGTTGTCACCATTTCTTCTGAGTTGGATGTAGTCAACTCCACCATTTTCATCTAGGAAGACTTGACCACCAGCACCAAAAGCACCAAAGTCGGTGCTATTGATGACCAGTCGAAGTGGACTGTATCCTTCACCAGGATCCAAAACCTCAACTGCCTGAATCTCACCTGCAGTGTTGATTACGGGTCTCAGAACTGCATCCCTAAGTGGTGTGCCGCAGTTACCAATAGTAAGTTGCGGAGGATCATTGGCGTCATAACCAGATCCACCATCAACAACATACACCTCACGGACACCGTAGGTGCTGTTGAATACGGGATCGATTATCGCACCGCTACCTGGGACTGTTCTTGCCATTTATCAGACCACTACAATGTTTCCGACCATCCCAGCATGGATGGTGCACTGATACACATAAGTCGTACCTGCACTCACAGACATGGGGACTGTGTACACAAGAACGCCAGTTGTAGATCCAGAAACGCCATCTGTTACAGCAGCACCACCAGATCCAACGCGGATTTCAAAGGGGTGACTGGTACCAGTTGTATTATTGAATCTATATGTGAAACCTCTATAAACATAGATTGTTGGATCGTCTGTAGTGTTGCTCAGACCAGGACCATCGAATCTATATGCTTGGGTGCCGTTTGCGGTGATATCCCAAGAGAGTACGGGTGATGCATATGCACCGAAAGTGTTGGTTCCTATACCAACAATCGACTGACCTTCAGTAACAGTGGGAAGAGCAGGTGCAGTATTGTTAATGGTAACTACTGTGCTTGCACCATCACCAGTAACAACTGTAGAGATGTTTGTTCCACCAGTGAAAGTTAACTCAGCAGTTGCAGCAGATGCAGTCTGAGTTCCAGTATCACCACTGACAGTCTCATAAAGATTTTGTGTGATGTTAGGTGCACTGTTTGTGACAGTGAGGTTATCTCCAGAGATCGCTGTCGAAATACCTGTGCCGCCAATAATGTTGATTTGGGATGTGGTTGTAGTAGCAGTCTTGCTACCACTATCCGAACCGATCACGCTGAACAGGTTTTGATCTGGATCACCCAGAGCACCAGTCATATCAATGGTGAGTGTGTCACCAGAGATGGTTGTGGAGATGTTTGTGCCACCTGCAATGGTCAAAACATCCTGTGCAGCACTAGCAGTTGTGGTGCCAGTGTCGGCATTAAATGTTTCCCACAGGTTTTGTGTACCAGATGATCCACCCTCACCAGTTGCATCATTGGCAGGTTCAAACTTAGAAGTTGTAGAGTTCCACTTCAGGATTTGACCGTTGGAGGGACCACCGCCGACAGTCATGTCAACGTCAGCCAGATCACCAATGCTGCTATTTACGTCAACCAGTTCAATCCAAGAAGAGGAGTGAGCAAAGTATCCTTTACCAGTGTCATGAACATGAGCAAACATGCCATGGTGATTGGTAGCATTGGGGAGGTCTGCCAACTCATTGTAGGGTGCATACCATTTCAGGTATCCATCTGCACCATCAATATAGGTATATGGCGTACCACTGTTACCACCCCAGAAGTTGATATCACCCACACCGCTTGGTTTGATGGTGACATTGCCGTTACTATTTGAGGTGATGTTGAATCCACTGACATCAAGATCTGCTGTCAGGGTATCTAGGTGATCCCCATAAAACTCTGCTTGTGGTTCGGTTCTGAAACGAAGAACTTGACCTTCTGTGATACCAGCACCGATATTGATCAGAATATCGGTACCATTACCAAGGCGATCGTACAGTTCATCGATGACATTATTAAGTTTGACGGCACCATCTCTTAGGGTGTCGCCAGTACCGTCATTAGCGGCAGAACCAATACCAATATTCTGCTTAGACATAGTTCTCGGACTTTTATAGTGCTATTTAGGTTTGATCGAAACGGGTAGATGTACTGTCGAACGTTGTCGCAGTAGCATCGAACTGGGTATCTCCAGTTGCACCACCCACACCTGTTACGGTAAGAGTTGCAACGTCGGAAGTCAGTGGTGAGTTTTGTGCTGGTGTAGGAGCACCAATCGGTCCACGAATCTCAACTTTGAACTTGTACCCCGTCATGTATGCAAGAGCAGTGAAGGAGTAGGAAGAGGAAGTTGCGCCGTTGAGAGTGGAATAAGAGAAACCACCATCAGTAGATCTAAACCACTGATATGTCTTCGGTCCATTCTCAGGAAGAATGGTTACAGCAACACTGAATGTTGCAAGTTGTCCACTATTAACTGTGACGTTTTGTGGTTGTGTGTTGATCTGTAGAGTAGGTGCAACGCCACCAGGACCCTCGCCACCAGCACCAGGATCGGGAGGAGCAGCAGCACCATTGTTTGGTGGTTGATCAATAGACTGCCTAGATGTCAGACCAATCATGTATGGGAACTGGGCATCTCCTGTTTCATCGATTGTCAGGAAGTATGCGTAGGTGCCGTTGGGATACTCAGGAGTGAGGCAGAAACGCCCGTTGTGGGAGTCTAGTGAACCCTGTCCCTCGGTGTACTCCCAGTCCTGCATAAATGACCCTGCAGGGGGGTTCTGGAGGGTGCTGCCATAGGAAGGTCTACCTTCTGGTTCAATAGGTTTGAGATCGTATGATGTGGTCATGTATGTGATCTCAGACTCATTGTTCCATGGGTCTGTATACGCAAACGGACCATAGACAGGGAATCCATCAAAAGCGATGCCAAGCATCTTGGAGTGACCATCGGGATGTCTCAGATTGTCGCCGTTATACTGAGTCAGACCGTAGTAGTCATTGTATGTTGACATGATGGAACCATTTTTCCAACAGTCAATGAAGTGTGTATCGTGATAGTGATACTGACCTGTGTTCTCTGGGTGACCACCGCATTGGTCATCGCCAAAATCTACTGGAGACAACTCATAGTGTGCGTTCCAGTTGAATCCTGCTGGTGGGTTACCACCAGCACCAGCACTAGGGTTAAACAGTGCAACACCATTTGCTGCTACACCAATAATGCCCAGTGGCGTCGGTGTTCTACCATTTCTCTGATCATAATATGTGTATGTTCCTGTATCGCCATAAGAGGAATCTGCAACAATCAAGTCGAGAGTTGTATCTGTACTTCTCCAACAGTTGCCAGGTGTAGAAGTAAAGGTTGTGCCCTGATATACAAACTTCTGCCTTCTACCATCGCTGAATACAAACATTAAGTTGTCTCCAGGACGAATCGTGCCAGAAGTCGGATCTGCACTTAGCAGAGCATTGTCGTCTGGTGATAGTGGGATAGTAATAACGTATCCTTCCTTCGACCAAGTATTATCGTCAAACGTTCTAGCAACACCAAACGTACCACCTCTAAAAAAGAAGTCATGCTCAAACGCCTGTTCAGTAACAGTGTTTGGGTTGTTTGTATTAGGGAACGTTCCGTAAGCTACGGGGTCTGGTAAACCATCCCCCGTAACCGTCAGAATATTATTAGCAGGATTGTACGCAGCGGTTGCGGTCATCGTTTTTGACTATTTATTGTGCGAAGATAGACGAGGGAACGAAGTTGGCGATCACGGTTGCACCCGTCTGTACCTTAAGGACAGAGGAGTTGGAGTAGACAGGTGTTGCGCCTGCGTATGTGATTGCAACTCTATATTCATCACCATCATCACCCTGAATGGTGCTGCTGGTTGTGTAGATGGACTGGTTAGCACCGATGATGTTGTTCCAATCCGTTTCACCGTAGTTCTTCTTCTGCCACTGATAGTTCAGACCCTCGGTCACGCCCAGGGGATCGCCATCAGCAGCGTTGAACACTGCGATCACGTTGAACACTGCGGTTTGACCCTGGTTCACGGTGATGTTCAGAGGTTGACGTGTGATCTGGATTGCACCCGATTCGATGGTGATTGTTTCACCAGTGGTGGCGTCAATCGCCTCACCCGCGTAGACATCGAAACCACCGTTGATCGGAGCGCCCTGAGGCGTTGTGAAGTCATCGGCAACCGTTGTCAGAACGCTGACTGTAGGCAGTGCATAACCAACACCAGGGGTCTTAACTTGGATGCTCGCGACACCCATTTGTGCACGTACGCGACCGTCAAAACCACTGGAGGAGATCACGTCCACATTCGGGCGTGTGGTGTAACCGTTGCCAGGGTTGGTGATGATTGCTGCGGAGAGCGTACCTTGGCGAATGTTAGCCAACGCGGCAGCGTTGCGACCCTTGACTGTGCCTGTGTACTCGAAGGTAACCAGCGAGTTGGAGGATTCAATCAGAGCGACCTCACGAGGTTCCAGTTCGTTTTCACCTTCGATGAAGAGTTGGTCACCTGCTTCGATCGGGGGAACGACGGTTGCAGCAATAACGTCCGCGTCAGAACCGATGTAGCTGAATGATACAAAGGTCGTGCCTGCGCGAGGAATCTCAGAGAAGATGATACGAGAACCAACGATTTCATAACCAACGCCAGGTTCCTGAATGATGCCGTTGAGCGAAACGATGATGTTGTTCTCAGGCAGGATAGTGTTGGAAGAAACACCTTCCGTCAGGGTCAGGGAGTAGAAACCACCCTGATACTTGAGGTTGAACGAGGAGCGGAGCGAGTCAAACTCAAAGCTGATATCATCCAGTTGACGGAGTTTACCGATGTAGTAACCGATGAACTCAGATCCAACTTCAGGTGCCTCTGTGAACGTAATCTCGTCAGAAGACGCGGTGTACGCGGCAGCAGCGCCAGGAGGTTGAAGGATGCCGTTCACGAAGATCAGCATGTGACCTGCGGGGTCGGGCAGATATTGCTCACCGTTAGCGATGGTCAGTTTGAAGGTTGTTTGAGAACCATCGAAACCACGGAAGTAGCGGTTGACACGACCAATCAGATCGCGTGCGAGAGAAACACCTGCCTGCCAACCACCATCAGAAGTGATGGTCATGTTGGTCAGGAAGTCGCCCACAACTTCTTCCAACCAGCAGCGAGCAGTTGTACCTGTTTGCTCGATCTTGGCGATCTTACCGTAGGCAGAGTAAGTGGTTTCAACGAAGTTGCCCGAAGCAAAGATCAGCGGGAAGTTGTTGAGGTTTTCAAACTTACCAACGTTGTAACCGCCAGCACCGAATGTGTTAATCGGCAGGTTGCCGCCACCAGTTTGTACAGGCGAGGTGAGGTAGAGATCATTGATGCCATCATTGGGGCGATTGTCCCACTTGGAGACAGTTGCCGTGATGCCAGGTACCGCAATGGTAGTGCCTTGCAGCAGATAGACGGTATCACCAGAGTTGAAGTTACCTGTGTAACCCGTATCGCGTGAAACGCTAGTGAGGGACAGTTTGTAGACTTTCTGACCGTGCACGTATGTGTTGACGGAGATTGCCTGACCGTTATCCTCAATACCAACCAGATCGAGGTACTTATCTGTGACGGAACCGTAGATCACATCACCAGGCGTCCATGCGCTGTTGATTGTCTCAACGTCCATGGTGATACGACCACCACCCGTTCCGATAAGAACACCACGCTTGTCGTTATACACGTCAATGTATGCTTCGGTAGCGGTGTCTTTCTTGAACAACCAGTCACCCTGAGTGAAGATACCCGTCTTGGTGTTCAGCAGCAGACGATCTTCTGCAACTGCCGTTACGGTTGCGGTTGCACCCGAATCGATACCTTCGAGGATATCTCCTTGAGAGATAGTACCCTGCAGGGTTTCAATCTTGATCCAACCGTTGTCAAACTCGTCGGGAGTGACGTGCTGCATAACGTAACCGTTGTTGCCTGTGGAACCCTGAACCACGACTTGCTCACCATCGATGAATGTAGTCGTGGACATTGTTTCAAGACCATAGTATTTGAAGGTCTTAACAACTTTTGCGTTATTGATAAATGTAGATGATACTTCAGCAGAAGTACCAGTTGTTGTGCCCACGAGCACGTCAGCGATATTAAATCCAGCAGAAATGGGAGTCTGGATATCGCGGATGCCGAAGTCGTTAGTGACGCGAGTAACACCTGCACGACGAGCAGTAAAGAACTGCTGGTTACCTGTGTTTGTGGTATCAAGAGTGAAGTCACGGAAGCGAGCATCATGCTTGGGCATACGGGAGATTTCAAACCACTGTGCCTCAGCATTGAGGACGTAGTAGAAGTCTTGATCGTTTGCACCATCCAGAGAAGTTGCAGATGCCAGAACGTACTTCAGAACATCGCCACGGCGGAAGAAGTTGGTACGGTTGATGCGTACGCGGTTTTCTTCACGCTCCCAACCAACTTCGATTGTCGGTGTGAGCAGAACCAGAGCGGGATCTGTGTTGTAGTCTTCACCTTCGTTGTAGGAGTTGTTGAGGTTTTGAACGTCAGTGGAAGCAACGAATGTGACCACGTTATCCGAGGGGAATGTGCCACGCTCGATAGCAAACTCCAGGCAGTTGAGCGAGGAGTCCATGTTGAACTCGGTGCTCTCCTGATCCCACTCCAGGCGAGGAGTATAACCTTGGACCTGTTCAGGACTCCAAACATCGTACGGAGTCCAGGCAGGATTGTCAAAGTTGAACATCACATCCTTCGCGTACTCACGAACCTTGTTCATGCAGTACAGGAGGCGGATTCTCTGGATAGTGGGGTAAGCGATGAAGTTGCCTTCGCCGTCAAACCACTCATTTGCAAGTTTGAATGCACCTGCGTTACCGCCAGTAGCGATGTCATAGATACATGCTTCAAGAACATCCTGGGCATATGCCAGATCAGGAATATTGCCAGAAGGATATTGTGCCAGGGTTGCTGCCACAGCACGACCAGTAATCGCGTGATCATTCTTGCGAATAAACTCTGCAGTCAGGCGGTTCGAGTAGGAACCAGAACCCAGACTATCCAGCATCAGATCAAACAGAGTCCATGCAGCATCAATCACGTTGTAGCAAGTGTATTGCTGATACAGAGTGTTAGTAAATCCGTCTGTGGGAACTGTTCTGGTGATGCTTTGCAGGTAGTTGGACGGGGAAGATGCACTTGCGTCGGTGATTGTCTGCAGAACGATATCAAACAGATCGTTGATAACAACTGCGACGTTCTGGCAAGTATTACCCCAAGAAGATGCCGACTGATCGTATGTGATTGTAAGATCACGCTCAGCAGAGTCGGCGGTGTACTTCATCGGCCAGATTGTTGGCAGAGTACGAGTAACGCCACCCAGAGTGGTGTAGTTGGTGATTGTGTCGGTAACGATGCCGAACAGGTCGTTGATCGAAGACTCAACGTTTGAACATGCACCACCACCAGGAGGAACCGTACGGGATGCGTGGTTCATGTTGCCATTCACCACAGCGTCGGTAACGATCGACAGCAGCGTTGTAGCAGCAGAAACCTCAGTCGGACATGCGGGTTGGGTCACGTCAGCAGTGATCGTGAGATCTCTGTACTGAGTCAGAGTTGTGCGACCTGCTGCATTCCAGGAGTTTGCTGCAACGGGTTGGATGTTACGGATAACATCGGGCAGGATGCTGCTGTTGATGTAGTTGAAGATCGCCTGTGTCCAACCGTTTTGGGGAGAACCGATGTGACCGTTCTGGACATACTCGTTTGCGTAATCCCAGACGTAGGAGTTACCGCCGTAAGCGACGTGATATGCAACACCCTTCAGGATACGCTCAGTATCATCGATACAGGAGACGGTGCCGTTGGGGATTGTCCAACCATTAGTTGCCACGAAGGTATTAACAACACCTTCTGCAATCCAGCGAGCGTTGTTGTAGATCAGATTGTATGCGTCAGCAGCACGGGAGCGGTTTGCAGTAGTGCCACCAGTCAGAGCATTCTCGTCCAGAGTCACATAGTCGCGGGTTCTGAACTTGTAGGGTTCGTAGTCGAGTTCGTCATAATACTTCTGCTCAAACCCGTGAACCTCGTTACCAGTGTTGATAACGGGTACTGCACGCATGACCTGAATCGCAATGTCGCGTGCCTGATTGAAGGCATACACAGACTCGGTGGATTGAGATGCAACGTGCTGGAGACCTGCAGTGCCCACATAGAACTCAGCAGCGTCATAGACCATGTTGTTGCCGCCGTACTTCATGTTGAAGACGATTGCATTCAGGGTATCTGCGATGTCATGAACACAGTTGATGTTGCCACCAGGGATCACGAGAGCAGGATACTGAACGGTTGTGCGATAGACTGCTTCCTCAGCGATGAAACGGATATTTCTGTCAAGGATGTTTGCAGCATCAACATAGCGAGATGCAACACCGTTCTGATCGTAGGACTCAACGCTAGGATCATTTTCCTCACCAGCCCCATAGCCATAGATGTTATCGCGTCCGAATCCGTTACGCATTGCGAGGATACAAATATCTCTCGCCATCTTGTATGCGTAGATGGATGCTTCTGCCTCACTTTCGATGTGGCGGAGGGAGTTATTTTCGGGTTCGATGTACAGTTCAGCAGCATCGTAAACCTTGCTGTTTCCACCCAGGCGAATGTCATGGACAAGTGCCTCAATGAAACCAACAACGTCATCGATACAGTTTTGCTGACCGCCAGGAATCTGCAGATCTTGGAACTTAGCGAGGTCATTCATTCTCATGACTGCCTCAGTTGCAATCTGCTTTTTGTTCCTTTCAATCATGTCTGCTGCATCAATCAGCTGGTTGTTGTCAGCACGGTTGGCGTTGTAACCCTGAGGATCAACAGTAACACCGTGATCAATGTAAGGAACCTTTTGGGTATACTGAGCGATGTAGTAATCGTCAACATTTGTAGTACCCTGGGCAGGATTGGGTGCCTGACCGAACTGAACAAGCAGTTGGTTGATTGCTTTGGTGGAGAGGTACTTGGTGTAAGAGATTGCATCCAGCATCGGCAGCAGTTCTTCGCTGACGTGGAGGATATCTTGCTCACCATTCAGGTAGAAGTCGATAACTTCGTTAACTGCAGCATTGCCACCTGTGAGCAGGTCAGCGATGATTGCAGGAATGATGTACTGCTTGATATCGCGGATACAGATCTGACCGTTGTTACCACCAGGAATCTGCAGTTTGTCGTAGTAGGTACCGTTGATGGTAACTTCCCACTTATTCTCAATGTAACCAACGACTTCCTCAGCGATGTAATCTCTGTTCAACCACAGAGCATCACCAGCGTCGCGGAAGCGGTCGCCCGTAGGTGCGAGGATGTTCAGAATGTTCTGAGTCAGTGCGTCAATATTGTCAAGAACTTGCTGAGTAGCAGCAGTACCAGTTAGAGGAATACGGAGTTTTTCGCTGTAGGTATCTGTAAGATCCGTGTCTGTAGTGGTGACAACATACTTACAAAGTTCACCTGCTTGTTCCCATGCGTACAGGGATTGCAGAAGTTCTTTGCCGATAAACTCAAGACTTCCATCCTTCTCCAGGTAACCCTTGGCCGCGACGGTTGTGTAATAGTCGCCGCCATACTTCAGATCTTTGATGATAGCGTCGAGAATAAACTCTTCAGTATCACGGAGACAGTAGTATGTGCCCTGATAGGTATTGGTTGCAGGATCGTCACCAGGCATCACGAAGTCGGAATACTTCGCCTTCATGCGACCAACAGCGACCTCAGCGATCCACTTATCGTTCTTAAGAATGAGATCTGCAGCATTGCGATGAGAGTCACGACCCAGGTCGATGTCCTCAACAATCACACGCTTGTCTTCGTAATCGATTCTCTTGGCAGTTGCAGAGGATACTGTCTGACCACTGAACTGAGCATAAACCTCAGAGGTGGAGACAATAAACGGTTGCTCCGCATTCAGACCCAGAACGATTCTTTCATCATCCCAGTTATTGCTGGTAGGTGCAGTGAATCCTGCAGTGTACTTGGCATAACCCTTGTAGACTGCAATCTGATCAGCGTTACCGATGAATCCATTGGAACCTGTCAGGTTAGAACCAACGTAGCAAGGACCCCAACCGAAATCATCGTTGTTTGTGGCACTACCACCTGCCTGAACACCATCCACGTATGCGAGCATCACTCCAGATGTTCTGACGACTGCAACGTGGTGCCAGGTGTTTGCAGTGAATACCGCGTTGGAGATGATCACAAGGTTGCCAGAACCACTGTAGACACGCAGAGTGTCATTGTTAATCTCAACCATCAGACCTGTGCCAGCAGTGCGACGCAGATCAAACAGTGTTTGCTGACCAACAATACCAGTCGGATAGAACCAACCTTCCAGGGTGAAATCGCCTGTGCCGAAGTCAAAGTCATAGGACTCTGCTTGCTTCAACCAGGAGTTTGCAACAAACTTCAGAGACTTAGTGCTGTTTGCCAAGTCAGTCTTGACGTTCAGAACACTCTGAGTAACTTGTGCAGCACCAGGGTTTGTGAGAGTGGAGTTTGTGATGTACTCATCGGCAGCAAATGTGCCACCAACGCCTGCGCTGGTTGCGAACAACCACTTCAGACCAGAGTTCACGCCTTCCAGAGACATGGTTGTTCCAGAAGTCACGCCACGGACATTATCAAGTCTGTTGAACAAACCAGTGGACTTGTTCTTGTATGCAATCTTAATGACACGAACAGTTTCACCATCTCTGAAGGAACCATCGTCGATGGAGGACAGAGCGTTGATATTTGCAAGTGTTTGATTGTTGATTGCAGTAGTTGCAATGGTTGTCAGAGTATCGATAGTGGACTGAACGTCAGCACAGTTTGTATCGGACTGATTATTACCATTTGCATAGTTGACATCATAGTCATGACCAGGAGCAGTACCACCGTAGGATGCGGGATCATTCAGGATTGTCAGATCTTTTTCATACAGCAGGTTGTTGATTGCTCTCTTAGCGAGATCGCGTGCCTTGTTTAGAGCAGTGATGGTTTCTGCTTCTTCACCTGCAACGCCATTGCTAATGAATGTGCCGTTCTGGAAGTAGAAGCGTGCCCATGTAACAACACCCAAGTTGCCACCCTGACCAACGTCAGATGCAAGACCATCAACGAAGTAACCAACGTCACGACGGCACTTGTCCTCAGTTGCATTGTAGGAGGGTTCTTCGGGATCGATATCCTCAAAGTCCTGATTACCAAGAAGTGTTTCGGTGATCGCTGTCGCCAGAGTATCAACTGCAGCACGAACGTCTGCACAAGCAGCAGTATCAGTGTTGCTGATCGTGCCAGGTGCACCATATGTAGCGCCACCTTCGGTAACGGTCAGATCTTGATACTTGGTATAGACCACAGCATCGATTGTCTCTGTGCCGAACAGTTGGTTTGTGATGGCATCTGCCATGTAATCTGCAGCACGTCCGTATGCCCAGGTAGTCTCGGCAAGTTGTTGGTTGATGTAACCAAGTCCTTGAGATGTGTAGTACATCTGGATGAACTTGCGAGCATACTTATTACCACCTGCATACATGTCATATGCAACTGCATCGATGAAGTGACCCAGGTCACGCTTGCACTTATCAGAGTTAGGTACCACCAGAGAGGGGTACTGCAGGATCATATCTTGATAGGTCTTAGCAACAATCCAAGACTTGTTCTTGATTACCAGACGATATCCATCACGGAATCTAGAACGAGGATCGGTTTGAGGTTGACCAGGATAGTAGAAGTCTTCATGCTCAACTGAGATTTCTGCAGTTGCGAAGTCAATGATCTCATCCTTCGATGCTGCAATACGATTTCTAGCATCATAGTAGCGAGGTGCAGCGGTGCCGTATGCAGCACCGTAGATTGGGTTGTTATAGAAGACCTTGATGTTACGGATCTCATCGCCATTGCCAAAGACGCCGTTTGTAAGGTTGGTGTATGTGACCTCAGAAGAGCGAACTTCTTCAAAGTCAAGGAAGTAAGCGTTGATACGCTCTTCATCATCAAAGAGTTCTGTAGGTGTGATTGTGGACTTGGAAATGTCGTCCAGCAGGATGTTCGGATAGCTGGTGCTAACGATACGCTCGAAGAGCAGACCATAGAAGGAGGAACCAGCAGTCAAGATCTGCTCACCAACAACGTCGTTGGTAACGGGATCTCTATAAGGTGCCAGGAATGTGATGCGTGCTGCCAGGCTGGAACGAGTGGAGTAGACGATATCCTGCAGACGGAAGTCAAATACGCCAGTCTCATACTTAGCAGTACCAGTTGTCTTGCTAACAACGATTGCACTGTTGGGATCGCCATTTTCATCCAAGTTAATCGCGTTGACCTGGGCAGTCGGGTTGCCACGGGAGCGATTTGTGCAGACCAGAGTTTCATCAAACTCATACAGTGTGGACTGTGTGAGAACGGTTTGAGAAGCAATCAGTGCACTGAATCCGAGAGCGGAAACATCGATTCTTTCGTTATTTTGGAAAGGACCGCCAACGATTGCGACAATATCGATTGTATTGGTACCCGATGCAACAACAGTTCCAAGAGCATCGCTAGCAGCACCAGAGACTTGATAACCAATCTCAGGATAGATGCCAGAAACATCAGACAGGTTCAAGCGAGTAATGGTCAAGAACTCAAGACCCACATCACGATAGACAACCTTAGAAGGTGCCTTCGGTGCTTCCTTGAACACAATCTGACCACCAACTACATCATATGCATCGACAGGTGCCTGAATGATGCCGTTCAGTGTGATGAGCAACTGGTTGTTCTTAACGATAACCTGCTCGCCCTCAACCGTCAGGTTGAAACCAGTCTGAATACCGTCAAACTCACCAGAGATATCATCAAGTTTCTTAACGATAGAGGTGAGGATTTCCTCAGAGTTGGTCAAACGCTTCTTACGGAAGAGAACTTCAGTATTGTTGAAGTCTGAGTAGATGGGTTGAGCAGCACCGAAAGATGTAACTTGGTTAACGTTGGTGTACTCGTTGATGTTCACCTGTTTGATGAACTCAGTACCAACCTTACGACCAGAGATATCCTTACCGCCAGTCAGTTGAAGCTGACCGAACATATTGAAACCAGTCGGGTGGTTGTTCTCAAGGATTTGCTCACGCCAACGGTTGATGGGAATCGTGGACTTAATAACGTAGGAGAAGTTCTGATAGAAGTAAGAGTCCTGAATCTTCTGAACGATTTCGGAAGGCTTACCAACGTCATCGATGAACTTACCAGGAGTTTGTGTCAGGGAGTCAATATTCAGAACGCCCTTAGCAAGGGAAACGTTGTCAATGACGCCAGATGCACGAGACACAGAACCATTAACACGCTCACCAACAACAAAGTTGCCAGTAGCATTTACGAGTTTCAGGATCTTAGGACCAATCTGCCAACCATTGTTTTCGGAAACGAAAGCAGTGACGGTTGCATCTTCTTCACTATCGCCTTGGTAAACCTTTTCACCCTCAAGGAAGCGAGATGTTTCGACAACTGCCTTTGCTCTACCACCGAATACCTCAGTAAGCAGAACTTGGCGACCAGCACCTTGGGTCAAGAATGTGATGAAGTTACCAGACTCAGCGTCGGCAGGAGTCAGTGCAAAGCGGAGTTGATCACCTTCCAGAGAGTTGGTCTCACCAGCAATCGCATAGTAGATCTGACCCACCACCAAACTGGTCAAACCAGCAGAACTTGGTTTCGGCAGTTCGCCAACAGTATTACCCACATCATCTGCACGGAACTGAACAGCAGCACCGTTAGTAATGCCGTGAGGGAAGTTGAACTGCAGGTAGTTCAGGTCGAGGTTAACGACGTAGTTGAACTCAGACTTCAGAGTCACACTGGGTTCCGAAGAGTAACCAGCACCAGGATTCTTGATCTGAATCTCACTCAGACGGTTGTTCTTAACGATTGCAACTGCTTCAGCACCAACACCACCACCACCTTCGATGATAACCGCAGGAGCAGAGGTATAACCAGCACCAGGATCAGTGATGGTGATTTGGGACAGAATGGAGGTATTGAAGAGTTGCAGGTTGATCGGGAAGGTGATCTCAGGTTTCAGAGTGTAGTCATGGGAATAACCATAACCAAACTCATTGTTCTTGAGTTTCTTGATCTTACCGATGTTCTTACCTGTCAAGAAGACAGATGCACCGCTACCCTCATCGGGAATGATGACACCCAGGTCAGCACCAGAACCAGTCAGTGTGGGACCAAGGATGCCTTGGATACCATCCACATCGACGGTTGCAACTGTGTATCCTTTACCAGGATCGGTAACTACAACGCTAACGATTGTGCCAGAACCGATTTCTTCGTCAACTTCAACAGTGATGCGGCAGAGACCACCTTCACCATCACCATTGATGGGTACTTGATCATATGTGCCGATAGCATATTCAGAACCACCAGACAAGATCTCAACACGTTCAATCTGACGGAAAGATGCAATGTCGGAAATGATGGGCAGTTTTTGATAGAAACCACCAGCAGAGATCAGTTTGATGTCTGCAATAGGACCGATTGCTCTCTTGGATGTGGTGGAGTAATCGGAGTAAGGACGATTCTGATCATCGCTTCCAATCTCAGCATTAGTGTTCTCAGGTTCAAAGTCCAGAGGGAACTGGAACTCATTTGTAGAAACAATGCTAGAAACCTTATATGTTCCATCAAACGGTGTCTTCTTAACGTCGATGAACGAAGTACCACCCACAGGGGAGTTAGCACCAGTTCTGGACGGGTCAAAGTAGTAGGAGATGTTAGTAACCTGACCATCAACCTTAAGTTTGACAAACGGAGCATTTGTTCCATCGTAAATACCAGGGGTGCCCTGACGTTCGATGTTGTTGAAGGAATACTCCAGTTTGAACTCGTTATCTTGAGAGAATGACAGATAGTAACCAAGGTTGCTGCTGTCGCTCATGTCAAACACATAGTTGTGGTTTCTGATGAGCAGCAGAGTGGGGTGCTTGGTGTAGATGTTTACACGAGCAATGCTGTTCTGCAAGAATCCTGGTTCGTTTGCAGGAACACCACGTACTTGGAAGGTAAAGTCTCTGGAGGAGAACACTTCCTTAACGAAGAAGGAACCGTTAAACTCGCTAGTGCTGAAACCTTCTGTGAACAGAATGTCATTTGCTGAATATTTGTGTGCACTGTTAGCAACACAATAAACGAGGTCAGTTCTAGTCTGAGTTTTAACTAGGATTGTCTTATCAAGAACTGCAACCAGGGAGATCTGCTTGACGCTACCAACACCATTGATTTGAAGAATGGTGGGTGCATCTTCCTTAGGATTGACAGTAACAGAACCGCCGATGCTCAGGTTGTCATTAGCAATGAAGTTAGAATCGCTGTAGATCTCATCAACAGTGATGGAATACCAGTTTTCACCAGCATCAAACTCCTTAAAGGTTGCATAGTCGCTCAGAGGATCATATGTCAGAGTATGCTGCCACTGAACTGTACCGTCAGTCGC
>Ga0222713_10000783_pt1 | contig 36039 bp, 32 predicted proteins | sample C33_649DmetaG_FD_165061 | JGI IMG/M metagenome (GOLD analysis project Ga0222713, IMG submission 165061) | Estuarine water microbial communities from San Francisco Bay, California, United States - C33_649D | ecosystem: Environmental > Aquatic > Marine > Unclassified | place: USA: California... | reverse complement strand
ATGGCGCTCATGGTTGCTTCGGTACCGGAGCTGACCAGTCGCAACTGCTCCATGGACGGAACCAGCTTGCGTAACTCCTCCGCCATTTCCACTTCGGTCTCAGTCGGGGCACCGAACGATAGACCGCGCACCGCGGCCTGCTGAACGGATTTGACGACGTCAGGGTGGGCATGGCCGCAGATCAACGGCCCCCAGGACCCGACATAGTCGATATAGCTGTTTCCGTCGGCGTCCCAGACCAGGGCCCCCTTGCCGCGCTGGAAAAACAAGGGAATACCACCAACCGATTTGAAGGCACGTACGGGCGAATTGACCCCACCCGGAATGATCAGCTGTGCATGATTGAAGAGTTTCTGGCTTTTTTTCATCGAGGTGTGTGGAACAATGACTGGAAGGCACTGGCTGCCTGTTCGATGTCCTGTGCCGAGAATACCGCGGAAATGACGGCTACGGCATCAGCGCCGGCGGTTATCAGTGCTGGCGCATTTTCCAGGGTGATGCCACCGATGGCGACCACCGGCACATCCAGTCTGGCCTTGGCACGGGTCAGCAGTTCAAGCGGGGGGCGTACGGCATCGGGCTTGACCGGGGACGGGAAGAAGCTGCCGAAAGCGACATGATTGGCGCCAGCGACGATCGCGGCCTGTGCCCGATCAAGACTGTCATAACACGAGGCACCGAGCAGCCTGTCAGGTCCCAGATCTGCACGAGCGGCCGAAATAGAACCGTCCTCACCCCCCAAGTGCAAGCCGTCCGTGCCGATTTCGATGGCCAATGCGGTATGGTCGTTGATGATCAGCGGCACTCCGAATTCCGCGCACATGGCTTTCAGCAGGCGGCACTGTTCCAGGCGCAGCCGGGGAGAGGCGGATTTATTGCGATACTGGAGAACCTGTGTGCCGCCGCGCAGTGCGGCAGCTACGCGACGCTGCAAATCATCGGTGTCGTCCAGATCGGGCGTGATCGCATAAAGCCCGGCGATCCCTTTTTTCACGTCGGAACTTCACTGTCGCCTTCAGGCGTATCGGAGGCAGTCTCCTCCTCGCGCGCCCAGAACAAGCGATCCGGTATATGTTGGCCCATGCCGGGACGGAAAGCCTGTTTGAGAGACTGCCAGGTGTATTCCTGTGCATCCCGCACGGCTTCCTGCATCTCTACGCCGTTGGCGATAGTTGCCGCAAGAGCGGAAGCCAGAGTACAACCAGAGCCATGATAGCTGCCGGGAAGACGGGGCCATGAATCGCTGCGCACCACCCCATCACTGCTATAAAGAGTATTAACCACTTCACCGGTGTTTTCGTGGGTGCCGGTGATCAGGACATATTCACAGCCTGAAGCCAGAATGCGGCGTGCACATTCTGCGAGATCCGGATTGTCTCCGTCGTCGTCGTTATCCGCCAGTCGCCTCGCTTCGATGCTGTTTGGAGTCACAATGGTGGTTTGCGGAATCAGCAGTTCGCGGATCGCAACCAGCATGTCTTCAGAGGCCAGCTCGTCGCCTCTGCCCGAGGCCAGCACCGGATCCAGAATCAGCGGAATTTCCGGATAGTCGGAAACGACTTCCGCAACCGCGGCAACAGCTTCCAGGCTGCCCAGAACGCCGATCTTGAATGCGGCAACCGGCATATCCTCCAGGACGCAGCGCGCCTGGTCGGCAACCCATTCGCCATCCATGGGTTGCACCTCGTCGACACCCGTGGTGTCCTGGATGGTAATCGCGGTCACCACAGACACCGGATGGCAACCCATGCTGGCAAGAGTCATGATATCCGCCTGCAGACCGGCTCCCCCGGTGGGATCGGTGGCAGCGAAGACCATCACTACGGGCGGAGCATCAATCATCAGATGGTGTGTAAGCGGGATGGGATCAGCTAGAATGAGGCGGGAATTGTAGCTTATTTGACCTACGGCGAATCCGGATGACGACTGACGAAGCGCAATACAAAAAATACATGTGTCTGATATGCGGTTACATATACGACGAAGCAGCGGGGGTGCCTGATGAAGGCATCATCCCGGGCACCCGGTGGGAAGACGTCCCGATGAACTGGACCTGTCCCGAATGCGGAGCGCGCAAGGAAGATTTTGAAATGGTGCAAATCTGATGACCGGGCAGGGAAGATCATGAGGCTATTGCATACAATGATTCGCGTAGGTGATCTGCAGCGATCGCTTGATTTCTATACCCAGGTCCTGGGCATGCGTTTGCTGCGTAAAACAGATTATCCGGGCGGACGCTTTACCAATGCCTTTGTGGGCTACGATGAGGAATCCCGGGCTGCCGTGCTGGAACTGACCCATAACTGGGATACCAAATCCTATGACATGGGGACCGGATTCGGCCATGTTGCCGTCGAGGTGGATGATCCCTACAAAGCCTGCGAAGAGGTCAAAAAGCGCGGCGGCAAAGTAACCCGTGAACCCGGCCCGATGAAACATGGCACCACAGTCATTGCTTTTGTCGAAGATCCTGACGGTTACAAAATCGAATTCGTCCAGCGAAAGACGGCGACCTAGGCATCCGTCGCGACTGCGTCGGCGATACGCACGAAATCAGCGACCGACAGTTCCTGGGCCCGGGCGCCGGCATCAATGCCGAGCGCAGCGAGCTGGTCTGGTGAAGCCATTCCTTTCAGGGTATTGCGCAGGGTTTTACGCCGTTGCGCAAACGCGCGGGTGACCACTGCTGCGAAGACTGGTTCATCGCGTGCCGGCCATGGCAGCGGCGACAGCGGAATCAGCCGGACAATGGCGGAGTCAACCTTGGGTGCGGGATCGAAAGCGCCGGGCGGCACTTCGTACAGCATTTGCATGTCGAAACGGTACTGCAGCATGACCGACATTCGGCTGAATTCGGAATCTCCCGGCAAGGCCACCATGCGTTCGACCACTTCACGCTGCAGCATCACGTGGATATCGCGTATGCGGCCGGCGAATTCCGCGAAACGGAACAGCAGCGGCGTCGAGATGTTGTAGGGCAGATTGCCGGCGATGCGCAGACCGGCGCCGAGCGTGGAGAAATCGAATTTGAGCACGTCGCCTTCGTGGATCAGCAGGCGGTCGCGTGGATGGGTTTCACGCAGGCGCGATATCAGGTCACGGTCGATCTCGATCACCTGCAGGCGTTTCAGGCGGGCAAGCAGGGGAGCGGTCAGTGCTCCGAGTCCGGGACCGATTTCGACGAAGTTGTCATCTGGCTGCGGCGCGATGGCGGCGATAATGCCGTCGATGACGCCCTCATCAATCAGAAAATTCTGGCCGAAGCGTTTACGCGGGATGTGACTCGAAACTTTGCGCGTGCTCATGCCGCTGTGCTGCGCCTGCCGCTTGCAGCGAGTCCGGCGGCAAGTTCAATGGCGGCGATCAGGCTGTCGGGCCGCGCCAGGCCGCTCCCGGCGAGTTCCAGCGCTGTGCCGTGATCAACCGAGGTGCGGATGATCGGCAGTCCCAGGGTGATATTGATGCCGCCGCCGAAACTGGCGTACTTGAGTACCGGCAGACCCTGGTCGTGATACATCGCCAGCACACAATCGCATTGCGCAAGACGTTCCGGCTGAAACAGCGTGTCGGCCGGCAGCGGGCCGGTAAGGTCAAAATCCTCTCCGCGCAGGCGCTCCAGTACCGGCGCGATGATTTCGATCTCCTCCCTGCCGAGATGGCCGGATTCCCCGGAATGCGGGTTGAGGCCGGCGACGATGATGCGCGGTCGGGCAAGCCCGAAACGGCTGACGAGATCGGCATGCAGCACGCGCAGTGTCTGTTCGAGGCTTTCGCGGGTGATTGCCGATGCAACCGCGTGCAGTGGAAGGTGGGTGGTGGCCAGGGCTACACGCATCCCGCCGCCGGCCAGCATCATGACGACGTGCGGCGCACCCAGCCTGTCGGCGAGGAATTCGGTGTGACCGGTGAAAGCAATGCCGGCATCATTGATCACGCCCTTGTGCACGGGCGCTGTGACCATCGCCGCGAACCTGCCGTCGCGGCATCCGTCGGCAGCGACTTCGAGAGTGCGCAGCACATAGGCACTATTGGCCGGATCGAGATGTCCGGGTCTGGCCTGGCGAGTCAACGGCACATGCAGCACTGAAACCTTCGCGGACTCAGCAGGGCCGGTGAAACGGGGCACGTTGCTCCAGGCCGCGCCGGTGGCATGAGCGCGCTCCTGAAGCAGGTTCTCGTCGGCGATCACAACTACACGAGCGGGAAGTTTGCGTCCGGTGATCATGACGCACAAATCCGGCCCTATGCCTGCGGGCTCCCCGGCAGTTACGGTGATGAGTGGCGCAGCTGTGTCGGCGGGCATGGCCTGAGGGTCCTGACGTGGAGGAAATCAGCTCCTTTCGTCCAGCCTGCGTTCCACATAAGCGCGGTCGCGCAGCTGACGAACCCATTCCTGATAGGCCTCATCGGTTTTCCGGTCACGCAGAACCTGGCGTGCATTCAGGCGTTGGCCTTCCTGGGTCATGTCCTTGGTGCGCCTCTCCAGAACCTGTATCAGGTGCCAGCCGAAAGGGCTGCGTACAGGCTGACTGATTTCGCCGGGCTTCAGTTCACTCATCGGCTTTTCAAATTCGGGCACCGTATCGCCGGGAGAAAGCCAGCCGAGATCACCGCCGCGGGATGCACTGGTATCCTCGGAGCGCGCACGCGCCAGTTCCGCGAAATCGGCCTTGTTGTCGAGGCGCTCCTTGAGCGCAAGCAAACGGTTGCGTGCTTCGCTTTCGGATACCAGTTCATTGATCTTGATGAGGATATGCCGGGCGTGGGTTTGCTGCACCATGATCGGTGCATGTCCGCCGCGACGCTCGTTCAGTCTGAGGATATGAAAACCGTTGGGGCTGCGCAGCAGGCCGGTCAGCCCCCCCGCCTGCAATGGCTGCAGCGCCTCCACAAACAATGCGGGCAACCGATCGCTTTCGCGCCAGCCGATCAACCCGCCCTGGAGTGCCTCGGGACCGTCGGAGAAGGCGGCTGCAACCTGGCGAAAATCCGACCCTCCCTGAATTTGCGAGAGCGCCTGTTCAGCGCGTGCCCGGCGGGATTGCAGCTGCTCGGGAGAGGCATTTTCAGGAACAGCCACCAGTATGTGCGAAATATTGAACTCGTCACTGCGTCCCGGTTGGGTTTTCAGGCCCTGGAGGTAATTGTCGATTTCCGCGTCCGTAATCACGACTTTCTGGGCGACTTCGCGCTCGCGCAGCCGCGTTAGGGTTATTTCGTTGCGGATGTCTTCACGGAATTTTTCGAACGGCACGCCATCTCTGGTTAAAGTGCTGCGCAGCTGAGCCAGTGACATCTTGTTTTCTTCGGCGATACGTTCCAGCGCACGGTTCAGCTCGGCGTCCTCGACCCGCATTCCGATTTCGCGTGCATGCTGAAGCTGCGCCCGGTCGCTGATCAGGCGCTCCAGCAGTTGTCGGGCAACGGTATCCCGTGGTGGTGGCGGCGTGCCCTGTTGCCGCATCTGGCGGAAGGCAAAATCTACGCGGGCTTCAAGTTCACGCTCGGTTATGACCTCGTCATTCACCACGGCGACGATGCGGTCAATCGGAACAATCCGGGGTTTTGCCGGCTGGGCGCCTGCGGATGGGCACAGCATCGCAAGCGCGGCAGAGAGGACCATCAGGCAGCGAAACGGCGTTACAGGTGGCATTTTAAGTCCGGCATTAGAGGAAGTTCGGTTACAGGGTGCTGATCCGCGGGGCTAGAACAATCCCGGTACATTGTATTCGACCGGAGATGCGGCGCGGGGATCCTGTTGTTTGTAACCCGAAATGTTCCGTTTCAGCACCTCCAGCGGGTTGGTGCCGATCCGTGACACACCGTTCAGTTCCAATTGGACGAAAAGGGAGGTGCTGGTCGCGCTGGTTGTGGTGGCGAAACGGTGTGCGACCACTCGCAGTGCCCAGCAGCGATCGCTGTATTCGATGCCCGCGAGCGCTTCCAGGGTGCGATTGTCACGGATCGAGAAGTTCCAGCGCCCCACCGCGGTCCAGCGTCCGTCGATCGGCCATTGCGCAGAGAAATCCGCTTGACGCAACGTGTTGACGGTATCGCGGTAGGCCAGGTTCAACACCTTCCCCTGCTGTGGCTGATAGCGGCCGGAGAGGTTGAATTTCTGCATCTGCTTGAGATCGGTGTTGTACTGCCATCCGGCGTTGACGGCCCAGTTTTTGGCAATGTTGCCGCTGACAGTGGCCAGCAGGTCTGATGAATTACTGTCGCTCGCTCGCGGCGCAACACCTGGAACCGTGACCCGCTGTGACTGGAAATAGTAACGTTGGGCAACCGCGGCCCTGAAGCGTTCGATCCCGGTGTTGGCGTCGATGAAACGGGAGCTGGCCCCCACGGTCAGCTGGTTGGCATCGTTGATGCGATCCTGTCCGCTGAACTGGTTTTCGGTGAATATGGTGGCGAAGTTGACGTCCTGGAGCCCGCTTTCAAAATTCGGTAACCGGCTCTGATCTTTGTAAGGGATATAGACGTAATACGCCTTGGGCTCGAAAGTCTGGATCAAAGGCAACCCGCCCGCACTCATTGTTCGTTCGAACACCAGCCCGGACTCGGCGCTGAATATCGGCAGGGTGCGGGTGGTGTCCGCGAGCCCTCCCACGTTGTTGTTACCCATCGCGTAATGGGTTGCGTGCATGCCGATTTTCGGGGTGACGAAGGCAAAAGCGTTTTGCAGGGGCAGAGAAAGGCTGGGGTAGGCGAGAGTGCGCCGGCCGGTCACCAGCGAAGAATGATCGAAAGCCACGAAACTGCCCAGAAAATCGAGGTCGCCCCAACGGGATCCCTGGTGCTGCGCCGAAAACGTCAACTGCGGCTGGCGATTGTATGGGGGCACCAGGGGCGCCAGGGGATCAGCCTGCAAAGTCTGCCAGCGCTGAGTGTATGCGGAGAAACTGTAGATGCCCGCATCCCCCAGAGTGCCGCCGCGGGAGAGCGTCAGGTCATTGGACAGATGCACCTGTGAAGTTACCGCGATTTGCGTCGACAGGTCAGTGAAATAGTTTCCATCCGATACACGATTCAGGTTGACCGTCCCACCCCATCCGTTGGCGAATGTGTGCTGGTGCTTGGTGAAAAGCCCCCAGCGGTCGCGACTGATCTGCTGGTCTCCTGACAACAGTTCTGCGCGGGCCTCGCCTTTCCAGTTCCGTTCCAGGTAACGAAACTCGCCGCCCAGTTGCAGGCCGCGTTTGGTCATGTAGCGAGGATAAAGGGTTGCGTCCATGTCGGGCGCGAGGTTCAGGTAGTAGGGAACCGTTAACTCAAGACCAGTTGTATTGGACGTGCGATAACTTGGAGTCAGAACGCCGGATTTCCGTTCCTGGTGCAAAGAGAAGGAAAGATAGGGCGAATAAAAAATGGTCTGATCAAAAAAAACGATGCGCGCGTCGCGGGCTACGGCAATATCCCGATTGCGGTCAATGTCGAGCGTCTTGGCGCGCAGGAACCAGGCATCGTTTCCCGGCTCACAGGTGGTGTAGCTCGCGGTTTCAATCTTGTATTTGCCAGGGCCGTCGAACAGCAGGCGTTCCGCGGTGCCCCGACCGTCGACATCGGACAGCCGGGACTTGTTCTGTGCAGAAGCGGGCACGCTCATCAACTGATAGTGGGGCTGCTCCATGATCCCCTTGTCGGTATCAAGCTCATAACGCAGGGACCGGCCTTCGAGAATTTCGCGTTCCTGCTCGATGCGCACCTCGCCCTTGGCGGTCAAAACATCGGTGTCGGTGTCATGACGCATCCAGTCGGCCTGGAAGGCTTGCCCCGCCTTGCGCAACCGGGCGTTGCCAAATGCCTCGATTTCCCTGTCCTGGGTTCCCTGCAGGCGGTCAGCTTCCAGGAGTACAGGCGCATCCCGGTCGGGCTGGTTCTGCTGGGGTGATTTCAGGCCGTGACCCGGCGGCAATTTTTGCCGTGCCCCGTCTTCAGCGGCTGCCAGCAGCGGCAGTGCGCATATCGCGGCAAGCGCGATCCTGGTTTTTCTGGGGAAAAGCATCGGGGAGGCTTCAGGCGAGGTGCTAAAATCTCACAATTCATTGCCCGAAGCAACGCTTGAATTCCATCACTGCGCCGCGGGGCGATCCGCGACTTGAAGCGCTGCATGCTTGGCTAGCCGTGCAGTTGTCCGGCGCCGGATATACGCTGGCGCCGGCATCTGCGGACGCCAGTTTCCGGCGCTATTTCCGTGTGACGGTTGCAGACGCCACGCGCATCGTCATGGATGCTCCTCCACAGCACGAGAATTGCCGCCCATTCATTCGTGTCGCGGAGTTGATGCGTGAGGCGGGTTTGCATGTCCCGACCATACTTGCATCCGATGTCGAACAGGGTTTTCTGCTGTTGTCTGATCTGGGCGTCACGACATACCTGCAGGCGCTGAACGAAGCCAATGCCGATTCGCTGTTCGGGGACGCCGTCAACACGCTGATAGCCTGGCAGCGCGCCAGCCGTCCCGGGGTGCTGCCGCTATATGACAGGGCGCTGCTGCAGCGTGAGATGGAACTGTTTCCGGAATGGTATATCGGGCGTCATCTCGGAATTTCACTTGCCGATTCGCAGCGTGCTGTACTGGCGGATATCGCCAAGTTGCTGGCGGACAATGCTCTCGCGCAACCTTCTGTTTATGTGCATCGCGATTTCATGCCCAGAAATTTGATGCTTTCTGAACCCAATCCCGGCGTGCTCGATTTTCAGGACGCGGTGTACGGTCCCATTACTTATGATCTGGTATCGCTGTTTCGCGATGCTTTCATCAGCTGGCCTGAGGAGCGCATACTGGACTGGGTGGTGCGTTACTGGGAACAAGCCAAACGACTGCAGTTGCCGGTAGCGGCGGATTTCGGCGATTTCTATCGGGCTTTCGAGTGGATGGGGTTGCAGCGACATCTCAAGGTTCTGGGCATATTTGCCCGTATTTGTCATCGCGACGGCAAACCGGCCTATCTGGAAGATACGCCGCGCTTTCTGGCCTACGCGCGTGCAGTTTGCGGACGTTATGCGCCGCTGACCCCGCTCATACGGCTGCTTGACGAACTGGAGCAGAGTCCGCCCCGGGCGGGCTATACCTTCTGAGGTGTCACGGTGAAAGCCATGATTCTGGCGGCAGGACGCGGCGAACGCATGCGGCCTTTGACCGACCATACCCCCAAGGCACTGCTGGAGGTGGGCGGTACCCCATTGATTATTTTGATAATCCGTGCGCTGGCGCAAGCGGGTGTCAAAGACCTCGTCATTAACCTGGCGCACCTCGGCGAACGTATCGAAGAAAGACTGGGCGACGGATCAGCATATGGCGTGCGTATTCTTTATTCGCATGAAGCCGAGGCGCTGGAAACTGCTGGCGGAATTGTTTATGCGTTGCCGCTGCTGGGGGACGTCCCGTTCATTGCGGTCAATGCCGATGTCTTCTGCGATTACGATTTTTCCAAGCTGAAGGCAGCGGCCTTCGCCCTGTCACCTGCCGGTCCTCATGCCCACCTGGTGCTGGTGGACAACCCTCAGCACCACCCACACGGCGATTTCGGTCTCGATCGTGACAGTGTTCTCGCCGATGCAGATATCCGCTTTACATTCAGCGGAATGGGCGCTTATCACCCGGCCCTTTTTGCCGGCATCCAGCGAGGTGCCAAGGCCGGTCTTGCCTCTGTACTAACTGCAGCGATGAAGTCGGGCCGAGTCCGAGGGGAACTCTATCGCGGCCGCTGGCACGATGTCGGGACTCCCGAAAGGCTGGCGGCAGCAGACCGTTTGATGCGTGCGGGACCCTGAGACATGACTCGCGGCATCGACACGGCAGAGACCGACGTGACTCTAAGGTTTTCCCCGCAATGGGTCGACGGCCTGCGTGCGCACTGGCAGTCGCTGATGTCGGCGGCTGTCTGGGGCGATCTGGAAACGGCGCAACTGGGCGCGGCATCCCGATTGCGCAGGCGTCTGCTCGAACTCGGTGAGCGAATCCGCAGTCTGGTTGCGCCCCGCGACTGGATTCCGCATCGGCGCGAGCGGGTGAAAAGCGCCCTGGCGGCCGCCCTGGCTGTGCGGGAAACATTGTCTTTGACCGAGGCCGCGCTGACCGTCCTCAAGCCCGGTCCATGCGCCGAACAACTAAAAACGGTTTTCGGCGACCTCAGCGGACTGCTTGTCGACGAACTGCAAAAGCGGGAAATGGTCTGGGCGCGATTACTCGACTCCCAAATCGAAGACTGAGTCGCAGCTATAATCCTCTGATGAAAAACACGTCGTTTGATGCAGGCCCTTATGCGCGCCGCCGTGCCCATCTGGCCGCGCGGCTGGGGAATGGCGTCGCAATCGTGCCGACTGCAGCGGAACGCATTCGCAACCGGGATGCTCACTACCCTTACCGTTTTGACAGCTATTTCTATTACCTGACGGGCTTCCGCGAGCCTGAGGCAGTGCTGGTTCTGGTGGGAGGTTCCCAACCGCGCAGCATACTGTTCTGCCGTGAGAAGAATGCCGAACGTGAAATCTGGGATGGCTACCGCCATGGGCCCGAGGGGGCGCGCGAGATGTTTGCCTTCGACGAGGCGTATGGTTATGCCGACCTGAACAATCGCCTGCCGGATTTGCTGTCAGACCGCGCCAGTGTGCACGTACATATGGGTTCCGATCCGGATTGGGATGCCCGGGTGCTGGGGTGGATCAACGTAGTGCGCAACCGTGCTCGCAGTGGCGTCGTCGCGCCTGTGGAAATCCGCGATGTACGCAACGACCTGGATACCATGCGCCTGGTCAAGGATGAGAGCGAAATAGCATTGATGAGGCGTGCGGGAAAGATTTCGGCTGCAGCCCATTGCAAGGCCATGCAGGCGGCACGACCCGGTATTTCCGAATTCGAAATAGAAGCTCTGCTTCAGTACGAGTTTCGCCGCCAGGGTGCGCAGGCCCCGGCGTATACCCCGATAGTCGCATCAGGGGCGAATGCCTGCATCCTGCATTACGTGGACAACAGCAACATGCTGGTTGACGGCGATCTTTTGCTGATTGATGCCGGTTGCGAGCTCGACGGTTACGCATCGGATATCACCCGTACCTTTCCGGTAAATGGCCGTTTCAGCGGCCCGCAACGGGAGATTTATCAGCTGGTTCTTGCTGCGCAGGCGGCAGCGATTGCGTCGGTAAGGCCCGGAGCGCGCTGGAATGAACCACATGAGGCTGCGACCGCGGTGCTGGCGCAGGGCCTTATTGACCTGAAGCTGCTTCAGGGCAGCCTGGGTGCGGTTCTGGAACAGGAAACCTACAAACAGTTCTATATGCACCGCACGGGGCATTGGCTGGGCCTGGATGTTCATGATGCCGGCGAATATAAAACTGAAGGCCAATGGCGTGAATTGCGTCCCGGCATGGTGCTGACCGTAGAGCCGGGTTGTTACATACGCCCGGCACCGGGTGTTCCTGAAATCTTTGCGCATATCGGCGTGCGCATCGAGGACGATGCCCTGGTGACTGGCCAAGGTTGCGAGATACTCAGTGCCGGTGTGCCAAAAACAGTGGATGAAATCGAGACGCTGATCAGGGATGCACACCGCTGAGACAACCGACATTGCCATCATCGGGGGCGGGCCGGTAGGCAGCGCACTCGCCCTTTCGTTGCGCGAATCGGGTTTGCAGATCGTGCTTCTGGAAGCTCGATCCTCCGCCACGGGCGATGCCCGACCCTTGGCGTTATCCCACGGCAGCCGGCTGATACTCGAACGGCTGGGAGCCTGGACGGAGCTGGCGGCTGGCGCAACTCCGATTTGCAATATTCACGTGTCGCAACGCGGGGGGTTCGGTCGTGCGGGACTGGGTGCCCCGGAGGTGGGTCTACCCGCGCTGGGATACGTCGTGGACTACGGCCGCCTGGCAGAAGCACTCGAGCGGGTTGTTGCCGGGACTTCTTTGCTTGAATGTCGCACCGGGGCGCGCGTTACGCAATGGCAGGGTGGAGATCAACCCCGGATCGACTACGAGGTAAATGGTGCCGCAAAGGAGTTCAACGCACGGTTGATCGTAGTTGCGGATGGTGGGGTGGCGCAGGCCGTCGAATCCGAATCCGTGGATTACCGGCAACAGGCGGTGACTGCGCGGGTGGTAAGTGAGCGCACGCATAACAATACGGCCTACGAGCGGTTTACCCGCCACGGGCCGCTGGCCATGTTGCCCGACGGTGACGGCTGGGCGCTGGTGTGGACTACTTCTCCAGAGCGAGCCCGGATGCTTTGCGCCAGCAATGAGGCCGATTTTCTGGAGCAATTGCAAGCGGAGTTTGGCGCGCGTGTAGGCCGATTTGTTGCCGTCAGCAGACGAAAGAGTTATCCACTGGTGTTTCGCCAAATGAGACACTCATCGCCTGAGGGTGTCGTTTTCGTTGGCAATGCAGCGCAAACGCTGCATCCGGTGGCGGGCCAGGGGTTCAATTTGGGTCTGCGCGATGCCTGGGAACTGGGGGAACTCGTTTCCCGTCAACACAAACCTGAAATCGGCACAAGACAGTGGCAGCATCTTTATGAAACACGTCGCCGCCTGGATCGACGGGCCGGTGCCGGTTTTACCCATGGGCTGGTGCAATTGTTTTCCAATGACTTGTTGCCGTTGCGGTGGGGGCGAGGCATGGGTCTTGCTTTGCTGGGTAGCATGCCTCCGCTGAAAAATTTTTTGATACGTCGCATGGTTTTTGGCGCACGCGGCTGACGATCGTGTCTAAAGTGTTGTTGCGCCGGGATTTGCCGGAGTCTTTGCTTGTGGCGTTCGAGCAATGGGCGGTAAAGGTCCTGATCTCTAATGACTTTGATTGGGGCGCGCCACTTCCACGACAGTGAGGCGTGCTTCAGCGTTGCGCGAATGCATCGCGTGATTAAAAAAGTGGCACATTTTCCTTTGCATGTAGTGCGAGTGTGATTAAAATGTCGCCCTTTCCCTGAATCCACACAAAAGAACAAGTCCGGTGCGCATCGGCCCCTATCAACTGAAGAACAATCTCATCGTGGCGCCGATGGCGGGCGTAACGGATCGCCCGTTTCGTCAGCTGTGCAAGACGATGGGGGCCGGCATGGCGGTATCGGAGATGGTGGCGAGCAATTCGCTGTTGTGGGGTTCCGAAAAAACCCGTCGACGCGCCAATCACGATGGCGAGGTGGATCCGATTTCCGTTCAGATCGCCGGCGCAGATCCGCAGATGCTGGCAGATGCCGCGCGTTACAACGTCGATCAGGGTGCGCAGATCATAGACATCAACATGGGCTGTCCGGCAAAGAAAGTTTGCAACGTCATGGCCGGATCCGCGCTGCTCAAGGATGAGCCTCTGGTGGCCCGTATTCTTGATGCCGTGGTCGGTGCAGTCGAAGTGCCGGTCACCCTCAAAATCCGCACCGGCTGGGATCGCGAACACCGCAATGCAAGGACTGTCGCGCGGATTGCCGAGGGTTCGGGCATCCAGGCCCTGGCGATACACGGACGCACCCGCGCCTGCGGCTATACGGGTGAGGCCGAGTACGACACGATTGCTGCAGTCAAGTCCGACATCGGCATCCCGGTGATCGCCAATGGCGACATCACAACCCCTGAGCGCGTAAAGCGGGTGCTGGATTACACCGGCGCGGATGCGGTGATGATCGGTCGTGCAGCACAGGGGCGCCCCTGGATGTTTCGTGAAATCACCCATTTCCTGCAAACCGGCAAGCATATGCCCCCGCCTGAAGTGGGAGAAATCCATCACGTGCTGAGTGCACATCTGCACGATCTTTATGCTTTTTACGGCGAGCATACCGGCGTGCGTGTCGCTCGCAAGCACATATCCTGGTATACCAAAGGCCTTGCCGGTTCGGCGGCGTTTCGACATGCCATGAACCAGCTGCAGACCTGCACGGAGCAGCTGGCGGCTGTTGATGATTTTTTTGCTGGCCTGTCTGAACTGAGCGGGCGCCTGACCTATGTGGAGGAATTGGCGGCATGATGAATGAAACCGAAATGGCCCGCGTCGTACGCCGGGCAATCGACGGCTACTTTCGCGATCTCGACGGCGAGAAGGCCTGCGGCGTATACGACATGGTCATTGGCAGCGTGGAAAAACCGTTGCTGGAATCGGTGTTGCACAAAGTGCGGGGCAATCAGTCACATGCGGCCGCCATGCTTGGTATCAATCGCAATACATTGCGCAAGAAGATCAAGACTTACAACATCAAGTTCTGACCGGAAACCTTCAACCGGAAAGAGGGTCAAGCCCCCCTGGTTCTCCGCCATGGCCATTATCAAACAAGCCCTGATCAGCGTCTCCGACAAGGAAGGTGTTGTCGAGTTTGCGCGCGGCCTTGCCGGCTTCGGAGTGGGGCTGCTTTCTACCGGGGGAACCGCGAAACTGCTGAGGGACTCGGGGCTGGCAGTTACTGAAGTTGCCGACTACACGGGGTTCCCGGAAATGCTGGACGGTCGCGTCAAGACTTTGCATCCGAAGGTTCACGGCGGCCTGCTTGCCCGCAGGGAGGATCCGGCACACATGCAGGCGCTTGAAACAGCCGGGATTCCAACCATTGATCTTCTGGTGGTCAACTTGTATCCCTTCGAAGCAACGGTTGCGAAGCCGGGGTGTACCCTTGAGGAAGCCATCGAAAATATCGATATCGGCGGCCCTGCAATGGTGCGTTCTGCCGCCAAGAATTGGAAAGGGGTCGGTGTGTTGACCGATCCGTCGCAGTACGGGGCTGTGCTGGATGAAATGCAGCGCACAGGGGGGGCGCTATCCGACAGCACGCGGTTTGCATTGTCTGTCGCTGCGTTCAACCGTATTTCCAATTACGATGGCGCGATCAGCGATTACCTGTCATCCCTGCAAAGCGACGGGACGCGCAATGAATTTCCGTCGCAGGCCAATGGCCGTTTTGTGAAAATCCAGGATCTGCGCTACGGGGAAAATCCGCATCAGCGCGCGGCATTTTACGCTGATCTGCATCCCGCTCCCGGTTCCCTGGTTACCGCGAAACAGCTGCAGGGCAAGGAGTTGTCGTACAACAATCTTGCCGACGCCGATGCGGCATGGGAATGTGTCAAGAGTTTCGGCCTGCCTGCCTGCGTGATCGTCAAGCACGCCAATCCCTGCGGCGTCGCTGTTGGCACCGGATGTGCGCAAGCCTATGCAAAAGCTTTTTCGACTGATCCGACATCCGCGTTCGGGGGCATCATTGCCTTCAACCGCCCGCTGGACAAGGACGCTGCGGAAGCTGTCGGCAGGCAATTTGTCGAGGTTCTGATTGCGCCGGGGTACGAGCGGGGAGCCCTGGAAGTGCTGGCTTCCAAAACCAATATACGGATACTGGAAATTTCCCTTGATGGTGTAAACCGGAACGGGAAAAATGACTGGGAGCGTGGACGCAATTCGCACGACACTAAACGCATCGGCTCGGGCCTGCTCATCCAGACGGCAGACAACAGGGATATTTCCGCGGATGACCTGAAAGTGGTGTCCCAGAAACAGCCCTCGGCGCAGGAAATGGCTGATCTCCAGTTTGCGTGGCGTGTAGCCAAATACGTCAAATCAAATGCGATCGTTTTTTGCCGTGACGGAGCCACCCTGGGCGTTGGTGCAGGGCAGATGAGCCGGATCGACTCGGCGCGGATTGCTTCGATCAAGGCCGAAAATGCCGGCCTTACCCTGAAAGGATCGGTAGTGGCATCTGATGCATTTTTCCCGTTTCGCGACGGCGTAGACGTCGTGGTCAAGGCGGGCGCGGTGGCAATTATCCAGCCCGGCGGCAGCCTGCGTGATGAAGAAGTCATTGCAGCCGCCAATGAACATGGTGTCGCGATGGTGTTTACCGGTATCAGGCATTTCCGCCACTGAAATGAAAATTCTCGTCATCGGTGGCGGCGGTCGTGAACATGCGCTGGCATGGAAACTGGCCCGTTCGCCGCGCGTATCCAGGGTTTATGTGGCACCGGGCAATGCCGGAAGCGGTCGCGAGGATGGCGTGCAAAACGTGGCCCTCGTGGACCATGCGCAGATAATTGATTTTATTGATAAAAATGACATCGCATTGACGGTGGTCGGACCCGAAGCGCCGCTCGCTGCGGGTCTGGTCGATGCGGTCAGTGGTGCTGGCCACCGCATTTTCGGGCCGACTCAGAAAGCGGCCCAACTGGAAAGCTCCAAAGATTTTGCCAAGGGATTCATGGCGCGGCATGGCATCCCGACGGCGGCGTACGGAACATTTACCGACGCCGCTTCAGCCCACGCCTACATCGAAAAACAGGGTGCCCCGATCGTGATCAAGGCCGACGGGCTTGCCGCAGGCAAGGGCGTGGTAGTGGCCATGTCGGCGACTGAGGCGCATGCCGCAGTCGACATGATGCTGGTTGGCAACAAGATGGGTGCAGCCGGGGCGCGGGTGGTGATCGAGGAATTTCTCGAAGGCGAAGAAGCCAGTTTCATCGTGCTGGCTGACGGCCGTCACGCGTTGGCGCTGGCCAGCAGCCAGGACCATAAGCGGTTGCGCGACGGCGACCAGGGGCCCAATACCGGCGGCATGGGTGCTTATTCACCAGCCCCCGTGGTTACGCCGGAAATTCACGCGCGGGTGATGCGTGAAGTCATCATGCCGACCATCAACGGCATGTCCGCTGACGGTATCCCGTATACCGGGTTTCTCTATGCCGGCCTAATGATTTCCCCGGACGGCCGGCTCAAGGTGCTGGAATTCAACTGCCGCATGGGCGACCCGGAGACCCAGCCGATCATGCTGCGCCTGAAAAGCGACTTGGTGCCACTGCTGGAAGCCGCCATCGATGGCCGGCTTGATGGTGTCAGCGCCGAGTGGGATACGCGCGTAGCCCTGGGGGTGGTGCTTGCCGCCGCAAATTATCCTGAGGAACCGCGCAAGGGCGACATCATTCGCGGATTGCCCGCCGCCGGCGAAGATTTTCATGTATTTCACGCCGGCACTGCATTGGCTGACAAGGAAGTGGTTACTGCAGGCGGGCGGGTTTTGTGCGTGACCGCATTGGGTCATAACACGCGTACCGCACAACGCCGCGCCTACGAGATTGTCGATGGCATCCGCTTTGACGGCATGCAGTATCGCCGCGATATCGGACACCACGCCATTGCCGCCGGCCGCAAGTAGTGAGGCGGTTTCGCCTCGTTATTCAATGAATATCGCTGCCGTAAAAACCTATCTGACGGGATTGCAGGAATCCATCGTTGACCGGCTTGCGGAGCTTGATGGTGGCACATTCCTTCACGATGCCTGGGAACGCCCCCAGGGTGGCGGCGGCATATCCCGGTTGATTGAAGGCGGAGCGTTGTTCGAGCGCGGCGGCGTGGGATTTTCACATGTTTTTGGTGACAACCTGCCGCCTTCCGCCTCCGCTTCGCGGCCCGAACTCTCGGGGCGTTCTTTCCAGGCGATGGGCGTGTCGCTGGTGCTGCATCCATGTAATCCCCATGTGCCGACGGTACATATGAACGTGCGCTGTTTTGTCGCCGAAAAATCCGGTGCGGCGCCGGTATGGTGGTTTGGCGGAGGCATGGATCTGACACCGTATTACGGCAACGAAGAGGATGCGGTGCACTTTCACCGCACCTGCAGGGATGCGCTGGCACCGTTTGGCAGCGATCTTTACCCGCGCTACAAGCAGTGGTGTGATCGCTATTTTTATCTGAAGCATCGCGCCGAGCCGCGGGGTATCGGCGGCATCTTCTTCGATGACCTTTGCGAACCCGATTTTGAAAGCTGTTTTGCCCTGATTCGCAGCGTCGGCGATCATTTTCTACCGGCCTACGCGCCCATCGTCGAGCGCCGGCGTGACCAGGCGTATGGCGAGCGCGAGCGCGACTTCCAGGCGTATCGCCGCGGACGCTATGTTGAATTCAACCTGGTGTTTGATCGAGGCACCCTGTTCGGGCTGCAATCCGGAGGACGCACCGAGTCCATCCTCATGTCGATGCCCCCTGTAGTTCGCTGGCGCTACAACTGGCAGCCCGAGCCGGGCACTCCGGAGGCCCGGCTTTACTCGGATTTTCTGACCGGAAAAGACTGGCTCTGACGCCGCTCAGGCGCCGAACCAGGATTTGATCGAGCGTACCCGCTCGCGCAACTGGCCGAGCATGGACATGTCGCTGGCCCGTGCTTCGGCGACGCGGTGCTGCTTCAGCAGTTTCGGCGTTTTGCGGAAAGACTGGTAGCGCGCCAGGGCTGCATGCACATGTTGCTGAAGCAGCTTCAGGTTCAGGGGTTTGGTCAGAAAACGGAAAACCTGAGCCTGATTGATGAGGTCGATGACCAGTTCCGAATCCGAGGCCTCGGTCATGACAATGGCAAGAATTTCCGGGTGATCCTGCTTCAGCAACTTGAAGGCCGCCAGCGATTTCTGGTCGCCGCCGCGGATATCGGCGACGATGACTGCAATTTCCCGCTCCGAGAGCATCGCAAGAGCGCGTTCGATGTCAGGGGCATGCAATACCGGGCAGACATTGCCGATCAATTCGTTCGTTGCACGGAATACGCTCTGGTCCTGATCGATGACCAGAACCCCGCTGTCAATTTTTTCGGGGACGATGACCGGGCCCGTGGCCATGTCAGCGAGCTCTAGGGCAATTGCAGAAGCCTCACTGATGGTTTTCTGGATCTCCGTGTTGTCCCACGGCTTGCTGATGAAACGGAACACCTCGCCGTCATTGATGGAGCCGACGATGGAGGCCAGATCCGAATAACCTGTCAGCAGGATGCGCACCGTGTGCGGGGCAAAATCGCGGACCTGGCGCAAAAACTCCACACCGGTCATTTCCGGCATGCGTTGGTCACTGATGATGACATGAGGTCGGAAGCGCTTGAGAAATTCCATGGCCTCCGGTCCGCTGCTGGCGGTCAGAACGTTGTAGTTTGAACGGAAAACCGAGCGCAGCGCAGTGAGGATGCGTTCCTCGTCGTCCACAAAAAGCAGTTTGGCCTTTTTCCCGCCTGTATCAAATGCCGAGGCGACCGGTGCGACGCTCTCGGATTGGGGTTCGGAAGCCGGTTTGGCTGCAGGTGAGCGTTTTCCCGCAATCAGGCGCGCCGCAGCCATAAGCTTGGGATCCAGCCGCTGCGTGGTCGCATCCTCGGTGTTTTCCTCGGCGGATTTGCCGGCACGCACGCTGGCAGCGATACCCTGGACAAAGGCCAGGGAAAATTCGCGCGCGTTCTGAAAACGGTCTTCCCGTTTTTTTGCCAGCGCCTTGTGAATCGCCCAGTCGAGTTGGGCCGAAATCTGCGGGTTCGAGTCCGAGGGATTGGCCGGCCGGTCGCTGATCACCTGGCGCATGATTTCGACGTTGCTGCCGCTGAAGGGCTTGCGTCCGGTCACCAGTTCGTAGGCGATCACGCCGGCGGAATAAAGGTCGGTCCGTGCATCGGGCTCGTCACCGGTGAACTGCTCCGGGGACATGTACCCCGGGGAGCCCATGATCTCGCCGACCTGCGTCAGCGATGAAGTGTCGATGTGGGCAATTCCGAAATCGCTGATCTTGATTCGTCCGTCGTCGTTGACCAGCAGGTTCGACGGCTTGATGTCCCGGTGTACCACGCCCTGGGAATGGGCATAGCCGAGGCCGTCGAGCAGCTGGCGGACAATTTCGCCGATTTCCGCCAGGTCGAATTTGGCCTTGTTCTGCAGGTGTTCGTAGAGGGAACGCCCGTTGACCAGTTCCATGACGATATAGGCGATATCGTCGTCTTCACCGTAGTCGTAGATGGCCGCGATCCGCGGATGGGTCAGCCGGCCGACGGCCTGCGCCTCATGCCGGAAACGGGCTATCGCGTACTGCAGCTCGGAGGGATCCATTGCCGACTTGGTGATCGTCTTGATCGCCACTTGCCGGTGTATGGCCGGATCGAATGCCTTGTAGACGACACCCATGCCGCCACGGCCGAGTATGGCCTGCACCTCGTATTTGCCGATGTGTTTGGGAGGGCTGGCGCTCATGCGGATTTGCCGATTTCAGCGGTTTCGGGTGGATTGAGGGGCAGCACGATGGTGAAGCGCGTGCCGGTTCCCACAGTGGAGTCGACGCTGATTTTACCGCCATGCTGCTCGATGATCTTGTATGAAATGGACAGTCCCAGGCCGGTTCCCTTGCCGACCGCCTTGGTCGTGAAAAAGGGATCGAAAATCTTGGACATGATCTCGGGAGGTATGCCCTTGCCGTTGTCGGCGATCTCCACCGCAATGTGATCGGCATCTTCCGCACGGGTAGTGATCGTGATTTCCCCCGCGCCGGACTCGATGGCCTGCGCCGCGTTGTTGATCAGGTTGAGAAATACCTGGTTAAGCTGCGATGGAGAGCAGGTGATGGCGGGAATGTCACCAAAATGCTTTTTAACGGACAAGTGCTTCAATTCATGCTTGGCCAGTATCAGCGCGCTTTCCAGGCCTTCATTGAGGTTGAAGCTGGTTACCTTGCTGCGGTCGAGGCGGCTGAAATTCTTGAGATTCAGCACGATTTCCGAAATCTGCTCGATGCCATAGAGCCCGTCGGATGCGAGCTGCCCCAGTTCGGCCAGGGCCTGCTGTTCTGCGAAACGGTGTATCAGATCATTGACCGAAGTGTACTTGGCATGTAGGCGCTCCGGGTCCGGGTTGCCGTCTTCCATCAGCTTGAGCAGTTTGTTGGTTTCGACCACCAGCTTTTTCACTTCCGGAAGCTTTCCGGCAACAGAGCCAAGGCTGTTCTTGACATAGGCCAGCGGCGTGTTGATTTCATGGGCGATGCCGGCAACCATCTGACCCAGAGAAGACATTTTTTCAGTCTGGATCAACTGCGATTCGGATTCCTTCAGCTGACGCAGCGCGTCGGAAAGTTCGCGGGTGCGTTCTTCGACACGGCTTTCGAGCAACCGGTAGCTGACCGCAAGCTTGGACAGCAGCCACCCGGTCAATACCAGCAGCGCAGCGGCATACGCGATCAGGTAGATCCGGTAACGCTCGCTGTCTGACTGGATTTCAGCGGTTTCCGAGGTGAAGGCATCGGTGAGGCTGTCGACACGAGGACCCGCAGATGCCATGGCGATTTTCCGGAACAGCTCATCTTCCACCGGTTTCGCGCCGAGAATCTGTTGAACGGTCGAATCCATCCTCGCCAATCCCTGCCGCAAAGCCGGAGGAGCTCCGGCTCCGGCCTTGCGCACGTCGGAGATGAACAGCTCGACGTTTTTGCGGTGGCTTTCGGTAGGATCGGTCGCATAACGCAGAACCTGGGCAAACAGCAGCGCGGACGCACTTTCGATGGCGACCAGCTGTTCCCGTTTGGGATGGGCCTGCCATGCCCCACGAATCAGTCCGGCGATTTCGCCATCGAACTCGACCATGCGACCCAGGGCCTGGGTTACCGTGGCGCTGGCAGCCCGATAACGGTTGATCAGTTCGGTCTTCTGTTCGAAGGCGCTGATCAAGGCCGGCAGGTTGCGTTTTAGTACGGGGCTGGCGTTTTCTGCAGCCACCTGGCGCAACCGCTTGAGCAGTTCGGGCGTGCGCGTGCCCTGGGGGCTGGCGGGACGTGTCTTGCCGGAGGTGCCTTCCACCCGGCCGCGCAACACCTCCAGATCCCAGCTGGCGTCGATTTCCTTGAGTTCGCGCAGATAACTGAGAACTTCGCCTTGCTGGCGGTAGTCCACGCCCTGACTCTTCTGGTAAAGAAAGCCAAGCAGCGCAACCAGGCCGACCGCCCCCAACGCGAACAGCGGGAAGCGGGCGGCGTGCGGCAGGCTGAAGCGTCCAAACTGCTTTCGTGCAGCCGGAGCCTTCATCACGGGCAGGGGGGGCTGGTTATTCTCCAAGATAGGCCTGTCTCACTTGTGGGCTGGATAACAGATTTTCTGCCTCGTCGGCAAGTACAATATTCCCGCTTTCCATTACATATCCCCGGGCGCTGGTTTCGAGCGCGAGTTTGGCATTTTGCTCGACCAGCAGCATGGTTACGCCCTCCGCCGCAATGGCGCGGACGGTTTCGAATATTTTTCCCACCATCAGCGGTGCCAGCCCCATGCTGGGCTCGTCGAGCAGCAGCATCCGCGGCCGGCACATCAATGCCCGCGCCATGGCGAGCATTTGTTGTTCCCCTCCGGACAGCGTTCCGGCGGCCTGGGTGCGCCGCTCGGCAAGCCGGGGAAACAGCGTGTAAGCGTGTTCGAGATCCCGGGCGATGGCAACCTCGTCGTCGCGGATGTAGGCACCCATGGCCAGATTTTCCGCAACGGTCAGCCGCGGAAACATGCCGCGGCCCTCGGGCACCATCGCCAGTCCGCGCCGCACCAGATCATATGCGGGTTTGCCGGTCACATCGGTGCCTTCGTAAGTGATGCTGCCAGCTGCCGGTTTGAGTAATCCCGAGATCGCTTTCAGCAGGGTGGTTTTGCCGGCACCATTGGCACCGATCAGCGCGACAACCTCGCCGGTTGTGATGTCCAGGTCGACGCCCTTTACGGCCTTGATTCCGCCGTAGGCCACCTGCAGTTTACGGATGGTCAGCATCGCCGGCATCAGGCTGCCGCACCACCCAGGTAGGCTTCTATGACCTTGGGGTCGCGCCGTACCAGAGCAGGCTCACCCTCGGCAATTTTCTCGCCGTAATCGAGAACGGCTACGTTATGGGAAATGCCCATGACCAGTTTCATGTCATGTTCGATCAACAACACGGTAATGCCGTCGGCACTGATGCGTTCGATCAGCTTTTGCAGGTCCGCCGTCTCGGTTGCGTTCATTCCTGCTGCGGGTTCATCGAGCGCGAGGAGCATCGGGTCCGTGGCCAGCGCGCGCGCGATTTCCAGCCGGCGCTGGTCTCCGTAGGGAAGGTCCCGCGCGATGCTGTCGGCGCGTGATTCCAGGCCGCAGTAGCGCAGCAATTCGAGGGCTTTGTGGACAATGGCTTGTTCTTCCTGCCGGGCATGTTGAGTGCGGAAAACCGCACCGACCACGCCGGTGTGCGAGCGCACGTGCCGGCCAACCATCACGTTTTCCAGCGCGGACATGCTGCCGAAGAGGCGGATATTCTGGAAGGTGCGGGCGATGCCGCGGCGTGCGACTTCATGCGGCTTGAGCTTGCCGAGCGGGCTGCCGTTGAAGATCAGGGTTCCGGCGTCAGCCGGATAAAGCCCGGTGAGCACGTTGAACAGAGTGGTTTTACCAGCACCGTTGGGGCCGATCAGGCCGAATATCTCACCGCGGCGCACGTTGATTGATACACCGGACAGCGCAGTCAATCCTCCGAAGCGCTTGGTAATGCCTGCTGCCTGCAGCAGAGGATTATCCGGCGGCATCTGTGGCCTCCGCAGTCTTCGGATTCGGTCTGGGTATTGCGCGCCGCCTGGCGGGTATCAGGCCCGAAGGGCGGAGCAGCATCATCAGCACCAGAGCAAGACCGAACAGCAGCATGCGCAAATCGGCAGGATCAACGACAACTTCGCCCAGCCAGCGTTGCTGCAAGGGGCCTATGTAGCGCAACGCTTCCGGCAGTACGGTCAGCAGGATGGCGCCGATGATCACACCGGCGACGTTGCCCATGCCGCCCAGTACCACCATACACAGCACCATGATGGAATCAATCAGGTGAAAACTCTCGGGACTGACAAAACCCTGGAACGACGCAAAAAGCCCCCCGGCCACGCCGCCGAACGTGGCTCCCATCGCAAAAGCCAGCAGCTTCATGTTGCGGGTGTTGATGCCCATTGCCGAGGCGGCCAGTTCGTCTTCACGGATGGCGATCCAGGCACGTCCTATGCGCGAGCTTTCCAGGCGCAGCGAGATCAGCAGCGACAGCACGGCGCACGCCAGAAAGACGTAGTAATAGCTGTGCACCGGGGTAAAAGACAACCCCAGCACGCTATGTGTTTTTGCCAGCGAAAAGCTGCCCAGTTGCAGTGGGTCGATCAGCGTGATGCCCTGCGGTCCGTTGGTGATGTTGACCGGGCGGTTCAGGTTGTTCAGCAGCACCCGGATGATTTCGCCGAATCCCAGGGTGACGATGGCCAGGTAATCCCCGCGCAGGCGCAGCGTCGGCGCGCCCAGCAGGATGCCGAAAATGGCAGCCACTCCGGCACCGAGTGGCAACAGTGCCAAAAATGGCCAATGCAGTCCGAACTGGGGCGAAGCGAGCAGGGCATAACAATAAGCGCCTACGGCAAAGAAGGCGATGTAGCCCAAGTCGAGCAAGCCGGCGAAACCGACAACGATGTTCAATCCAAGCGCCAGCATGATGAACAGCATTGCAACGTCGGTGATCCGTACCCAGCTCCGGCCCAGCACGGCTTCGATGAGGAACGGCGCGGCCAGCAGCAACGCCAGAACCACGAACCAAGTGATACGCCGCAACAGCACATTGCGTGTGGAAAGGGAGGAAAACAGTTCCGCCGGGAATCCGGTCATGCGCGATCGCCGCTGTGCTGGCCCATCAGACCGGAGGGTTTCAGCACCAGCACCAGTACCAGCACCAGAAACGCGAATATGTCACGGTAATTGCTGCCCAGAACGCCACCGGTCAGGTCGCCGATGTATCCCGAGGCCAGGCTTTCGATGACACCCAGCAACAGTCCGCCCAGCATGGCGCCGGCCACATTGCCGATGCCGCCAAGCACTGCCGCGGTGAAGGCCTTCAGTCCGAGCATGAAGCCCATGAAGTAATGCCCAAGGCCGTAATACAGCACGACCATCAGCCCCGCAACGGCGCCAATGGCGGAACCGAGCACGAAGGTGAACGCAATGACCGTATTGATGTTGACGCCCATCAGGCCGGCGATTTCGGGATTCTGTTCGGTGGCGCGCATGGCACGCCCCATGCGGCTGGAATGAATGAACCAGAGCAATCCCGCCATGATGGCGCAGGCAAGTACGAAGATGGCTGCCTGCAGGGTGGTCAGTTGCGCGCCCAGGAGGGTGATGCGCTCGGGTTTGATGATTTCAGGCATGGCGATATATTGCTTGCCCCAGATCAGCGCCGCCGTATATTGCAGCAGTATCGAGACCCCGATCGCGGTGATCAGCGGCGCCAGGCGCGGTGCACGGCGCAACGGCCGGTAGGCGGTGCGTTCAATGGTGACGCCCAGGGTTGCGCAGACGATGATGGCGACCGCTCCGGCCAACAACAGCACGACCGGCGCGGGCAAGCCTGCGGCGGCCAGGAGTTGTACCGCGGTCAGCGCGACCAGTGCGCCCACCATGGTGATGTCACCATGGGCAAAGTTGATCAGGCCGAGAATACCGTACACCATGGTGTAGCCGAGCGCGACCAGCGCATAGATGCTGCCGAGCACCAGGCCATTCACAAGCTGTTGGGCAAAAATTTCCATCGCCAGAGACGGCGACGGCACCTCAGTGGGTGCCGTCGGGTATCAATTACTGATTATTTTTGTGCGGCTGCGTCGGGTTTTACGGTTTCCAGCGGCTCCCACTGCCCGCTCTTGACCACGTAGATGGTGATGGGTCCGTCTTTCAGATCGCCCTTGTCGTCGAAGGCGATCGGACCGATGACGCCCTGGTAGCTGGTCTTGCCGAGTTCGGGAAGGAATTTTGCTGGATCGGCTGAGCCGGCGCGCTTCATCGCGTCGATGAACACCATTACGGCGTCATAGCCCATGGGCGCGAACAGTTCGACATCCTGGTTGAACTTGGCCTTGTATTTTTCGAGGAAGGCCTTGCCGCCGGGCATCTGTTCCTTGGGCAGGCCGGGGATGGAAGCCATCGCGCCTTCCGAAGCATCGCCGGCGAGCTTGATGAAGTTCGGGGTCTGCATGCCGTCGCCGCCGATGTATTTGGCCTTGATGCCGAGTTCCTTTATCTGCTTGACCATCGGTGCGGCCTGGGGATCGATGCCGCCGAACATGATGAGGTCGGGATTCTTGCCCTTGATCCGGGTCAGGATGGCCTTGAAGTCGGTGTCCTTGTCGGTGGTGTGTTCACGGGCGACGATCTTGGCGCCCAGCGACTTGATGGTGTTTTCGAAGGCATCGGCGAGGCCCTGGCCGTATGCGGTGTTGTCATCAATGACCGCCACGCTTTTTACTTTCAGCGTGCCCGAAGCGAAGCGCGCCAGGGTCGGACCCTGCTGATCATCATGAGCTACGACACGGAACGTGGTCTTGAAGCCCTGCTGGGTGTACTTGGGATTGGTCGATGACGGAGAAATCTGCGGAATGCCGGCATCGGAGTAAATCTTGGAGGCCGGGATCGAGGCGCCGGAGTTGAAGTGGCCGACTACGGCGGCGACCTTGGCGTCCGCCAGTTTCTGCGCCACGGTGGTGGCCTTGGTCGGATTGGCTTCGTCATCCTCGGCCACGATTTCAAACTTAACCTTCTTGCCGCCGATCTCGATGTTGGCGGCGTTGGCATCATCGATGGCGAGTTGTACGCCGTTGCGGATGTCGACCCCGATATGCGCCTGGGGTCCGGTCAGCGGCGAGGCCGAGCCGATCTTGACGGTCAGTGCCTGCGGCGCGGCGGGGGCCGCGGCTTTAGGTGCGGGTTGTGGCGCTTCCTTGCCGCAGGCGGCCAGCAATGCAGCGGCAATCAAGGCTGTCACCAAGGAATTGGAAAATTTGTTTTGCATGAGGACTCCGTGTGTGGATTCGGTGGTGCGAATGTCCTGCAATTTCATGGCCGGGCAATCCGCGTTTAACTCTTTGTTACTGAAAGGGAATTTGCCGATTATCGGCGCTGCTCCACCCGATGTCAATTTGGTAGCAGCAGTAATGAAAAAGCCGGCAACAGCCGGCTTTTCGTGAAACAGGGTGGCGGAACGATTACTGCGCCAGAATCCAGCGCGTCAGCGTCTTGATGTCGTCATCCTTGACGTGGGCATTCGCCGGCATCGGGATCGTGCCCCAGGTGCCGGTACCGCCAGCCTTGATTTTCTGTGCGAGCTTGGCTTCCGCGCCCTTGTCGCTTTTGTACTTGGCGGCGATTTCCTTGAAGCCGGGGCCGATTACTTTTTTGTCTACCGCGTGGCAGGTCAGGCAGCCACTGGATTGAGCGAGCTTGTCCGAAGCATAACCATTACCTGCTGCAATCAGGCCGAAGGCGGCCAAGGTGACCCAAACCAGTTTCATAACTGCTCCTTGAATGAAGGGGGAAATAACAATGGGGCGGGATTGTAGCGGATGTAGGCCAATGGCCCAAATGCAACGAGCCTGCCATTAATCAACGCACGACAATCCGGTGGGTGGACCGGCATGACGTCGGACATTGATAAGTTCATGTATTTATTTGTTAATTCGCCGAACTTTGCTGGCCGCACAGGATTTGTGGTTCCATCCTTCACAGGCAGTACCGGCATGCGCAGTCATCGTCAGCGCCATGTGCCGGAAAACCGGACGCCGTTAATTTATACAGGGGAGAGAAATGAAGATCGATACCATCGCCGTCCATGGCGGTTATACGCCCGATCCCACGACTAAGGCCGTCGCTGTTCCGGTCTATCAGACCACGTCGTATGCCTTCGACAGTACCCAGCATGGCGCCGACCTGTTCGATCTCAAGGTGCAGGGCAACATCTATACCCGCATCATGAATCCGACTACGGATGTTCTGGAAAAGCGCGTTGCCGAACTCGAAGGCGGGATTGCTGGGCTGGGGCTGGCATCGGGCATGGCGGCAATCACCTACGCCATCATGACGATCGCGGAAGCGGGCGACAACATCGTGACGTCCACCGCACTGTATGGCGGGACTTATAACCTGTTTGCGCATACCTTCCCGCAGTACGGCATCGAAGTGCGCTTCGCCGACTATCGCGAGCCAAAAGCCTGGGAAAAACTGATTGACGCCAAAACCAAGGCGGTTTTTTGCGAATCCGTAGGAAACCCGCTGGGTAACGTGGTGGACTTCGGCGAACTGGCCAAAATTGCGCATGCCCGCGGCGTGCCGGTGATCGTCGACAATACCGTGCCCACTCCCTATCTGTGCCGCCCTTTCGAGCATGGTGCCGATATCGTTGTGCACTCACTGACCAAATATCTGGGCGGCCACGGCAATTCCATCGGCGGCGTGATCGTCGATTCCGGCAGTTTCCCGTGGGCTGAACACAAACAAAAATTCCGCCGGCTGAATGAACCGGATGTTTCATACCATGGGGTCGTTTATACGGAAGCGCTTGGTGCTGCAGCGTATATCGGCCGCGCGCGCGTGGTTCCGCTGCGCAACATGGGTGCTGCGCTCTCGCCGTTCAATGCCTTCCTGATATTACAGGGCATAGAGACCTTGGCCGTGCGCATGGACCGCATTTGCGCGAACGCGCTTGCCGTGGCGAAACATCTGCAGAAGCATCCCAAAGTCGGCTGGGTTCGTTATGCCGGATTGCCTGATCACAAAGACAAGCCACTGGTAGACAAGTACATGGGCGGACGTGCGTCCGGCATCCTCAGCTTCGGCATCAAGGGCGGCAGTGCGGGTGGCGCGCGCTTTATCGATGCGTTGAAACTGGTCACCCGGCTGGTGAATATCGGGGATGCGAAGTCACTTGCCTGTCATCCGGCTACCACCACCCACCGGCAACTGAGCCCGAAAGAGATGGAAAGTGCCGGTGTCAGCGAAGACATGGTGCGGCTGTCGATCGGCATTGAGCATGTCGACGACATCATTGCCGACCTTGAACAGGCTTTGGCTGCTGCCTAGGCTGCCGCAAGCTGGAAGATCAGCAACGCCACTGAAGTGATCAATCCCGCCCAGGGTATCCAGGGAGCATAAACCCGTACCCCTTCGGGGGCGGGATGGTGTTTCTTGATGCGTATGAGTGCCAGATTGACCAGCGCAAATACGCCCAGCAGGACTCCGCTGGTGATCTTGGCCAGCGCCACCAGCGGCAGCGCCAGCGCCAGCAGCAGCACCAGCAATGCGGTAACGATTGTCGCGATGACGGGTGTTCCGGTACGTTTTCCGATCTGGGCGAAGGGGCGGGGGATCCACTGTGCCGCTGCCATGCCATACAACACGCGCGCGGCCATGATGATCTGCACCAGCGCACCATTGATTACGGCGAACAGGCTGATGATGCCGAGCATTTCCGGGTGTTTGCCGCCGGACTCCTGATAAACGAGCGCAAGCGGTGCCGAGCTTGCAGTCAATACTGACGGCGGGAGTGACAGCACTGCGACCAGTGAAATGAGTATGTACAGGGCCGTAGCCAGCCCTAAAGCGATGAGGATCGCGCGTGGCAGGTTGTTGACCGGGTCGTGTACCTCTTCGGCGACATTGACCATGTCCTCGAATCCGATGAATGCAAAAAAAGCCAGGAAAGCGCCGAGCATCACGCTGGACCAGGCTGCCGTTTCAGCCATCGGGAGCAGCTCGGGCCAGCGTTCCGGCAGGGCACCCAGGCTCGGCCAGGCAACCCCAAGCACCATGAGCAGACCGACCAGTTCGATGCCGGTGGCTGCTGCTGCTGCCCATGCAGATTCGCGCATTCCCCAGATGGCGATCCCACCGAGGACAATTACAGTGCCGGCAACGACCGGTGTAGCTGGCACCGCGACGAACAGGTTCAGATAGCCGACGAATCCGCGGGTAATGGTCGCTGCCGATACGCAACCCGCTGCGACGATGGCCAGTCCGACCAGTAACGAAAGTGCCCGTATATGCAAACCTTCATCGACGTAGACAACTTCACCCCCGGCCAAGGGATGGCGGGCACTCAACTCGGCGTAGGAAAATCCGGTAAATCCCGCAACGATTGCAGCGATGATGAACGCCACAGGCGTGTAGAGACCGGCAACGCCTGCTATCTTGCCGACCAGCACATAAATGCCCGCGCCTAGTATGGTGCCGAGTCCGTAGAAGGTGATCAGCGGCAGGGACAGTACGCGGCGCAATTGAGGCCGCACGAGGTCCGTGTCGGTTTTATCTTCGCGTCGTGGCCCGACTGCCAAACGTCAACCCGCAGGGCGTGCAGCAAGCAGGCTGCAGATCTGGCGGACCAGCAGACCCGGATTGAAGGGCTTGGTCATCACCAGCTGCGCACCGGCAGCCATGCACTGTTGTTCAAAATCCCGGCCATGATTGGCCGTAAGAAAAATCACCGGCACGGAAATGAGCGATTTTTGCTTGCGCATCCAGCGCAACACCGTCAATCCGTCGGCCACCGGCATGTTGCCGTCGAGAACTACCAGGTCATAGGGTTGCCGGGACAGTTCGGTCATGGCTTCACCGCCGTCGGCACAGGCATGTACCCCGGCATTGCGCATGTTTTTCAGGTAGAACGAAACGATGCGCGCGATGTCGGGGTTGTCCTCTGCCATGAGGATGCGAATGCCGGCTGAGGCAGCCGTGTCGTTCATCTTTACCGCTCAGTCTGTGACCGCACCCTTGCTGGCAGTCGATACCAGGCGCGCGAACTTGGCCAGTGCGCCGCGCGTATAGCGGGGCTTGGGCTGTTTCCATTTCTTTTTGCGTGCAGCCAGTTCTTTCGCGGTGATGTTCAACTGGATCAGCCGCTTGTGCGCATCGATGGTGATCGAGTCGCCCTCCTTCACCAGCGCAATCGGACCGCCTTCGAAGGCTTCCGGCGCGACATGGCCGACGACCATGCCCCAGGTGCCGCCGGAGAAGCGGCCGTCGGTGATCAGGCCCACCGATTCACCGAGGCCCTGGCCGATCAGCGCACCGGTGGGTGCGAGCATTTCCTGCATGCCCGGCCCGCCTTTCGGACCCTCGTAGCGGATCACCACCACGTCGCCGGCCTTGATCTTCTTCGCCATGATCGCTTTCATGCTGGCGACTTCGGAGTCGAACACCCGCGCCGGGCCGGTGATCTTCGGCGATTTCAGCCCGGTGATCTTGGCCACGCAGCCCTCGGGCGCGAGGTTGCCCTTGAGGATGGCGAGATGGCCGTGGTTGTAGAGCGGATTCGACCACGGACGGATCACGTCCTGGTCGGCGCGCGGCACATCCGGCACGTTTTTCAGTTCCTGCGCCAGTGTGCGTCCGGTGATGGTCAGGCAATCGCCGTGGACCAGGCCCTGCTTGAGCAGCATTTTCAGCACCTGCGGCACGCCGCCGGCGCGGTGGAAATCCACCGCGACATAACGTCCCGAGGGTTTCAAGTCGCACAGCACCGGCACCTTGCGGCGCACGCGCTCGAAATCGTCGATCGTCCATTTCACCTGCGCCGCGTGGGCGATGGCGAGGTAATGCAGCACGGCGTTGGTGGAGCCGCCGGTGGCCATGATCAGCGCCACCGCGTTCTCGATCGACTTGCGGGTGACGATGTCGCGCGGCTTGATGTCCTGTTTGATCGCGTTGACCAGCACGCGTGCCGACTCTGCGGCGGAATCGGCCTTCTCGGGATCGGGCGATGCCATCTGCGAGGAGCCAAGCACGCTCATGCCCAGTGCTTCGAACGAAGACGACATGGTGTTGGCGGTGAACATGCCGCCGCAGGCGCCGACCGAAGGACAGGCATGCTTTTCGATGCCGATGAAATCCTCCTCGTTCATTTTGCCCGCGGTATAGGCGCCGACGGCCTCGAAGGCGCTGACCACGGTAAGGTCCTGGCCCTTCCATTTGCCGGGCTTGATGGTGCCGGCATAGACATAGATGCCGGGCACGTTCATGCGCAGCATCGCGATCATTCCGCCGGGCATGTTTTTGTCACAGCCGCCGCACACCAGCACGCCGTCCATGGCCTGGCCGTTGACCGAGGTTTCGATGCAGTCGGCGATGACTTCGCGCGACACCAGAGAGTATTTCATTGCCTCGGTGCCCATGCCGATACCGTCGGTGATGGTGGGGACGCCGAACACCTGAGGCATCGCTCCCGAGGATTTCAGTGCTGCAATCGCTCGATCGACCAGCGGCTGGATGCCGGCATTGCAGGGGTTCATCGTCGAGTGGCCGTTGGCAACTCCGACAATGGGTTTGACGAAATCGCCGTCGCCGAAGCCGACCGCGCGCAGCATCGCTCGATTCGGCGCGCGTGCGACGCCGGCGGTGATCAGTTGGCTGCGTTTGTTGAGAGGCATGGTTGTTCTCCGGAACGAATTTGCGGGGCGGGTGAGCAGGGCGAAGGGTGATCCTGCGGGACACGTATAATGCGAACCTCATTTTATCGCATCCTCCGGAATTTCCCATGCTCGTCCACCCGCAGTTTGATCCCGTAGCCCTGCAGATCGGACCAGTGGCGCTGCGCTGGTACGGACTGATGTACCTGCTGGGGTTTGCGCTGATCTGGGTGCTCGGGCGCTATCGCATCGACCGCCAGCCGGGAACGGTATGGACGCGAACCGACCTCGATGACGCACTGTTCTACGGCATTCTCGGCACCATCATCGGCGGCCGGCTGGGTTACGTGCTGTTCTACAAACTGGGCGACTACCTCGCAGCGCCATGGAAGGTGTTCTACGTCTGGGAAGGCGGCATGTCGTTTCATGGTGGCTTCCTTGGCGTGGTGATCGCGATGATCTGGTTCGCGCGCACCCGCCGCCAGGACTGGCTGCGCATCACCGACTTCATCGCGCCGCTGGTTCCGCTCGGGCTGGCGGCCGGGCGCATGGGCAACTTCATCAACGCCGAGCTGTGGGGGCGTCCCGCCGATGTGCCGTGGGCGATGGTATTTCCCCATGTCGACCGCGTTCCGCGCCATCCGTCGCAGCTCTACGAATTCGCGCTGGAAGGCCTCGCGCTGTTTGCCATTCTGTGGCTGTTTACCCGTGCTCCGCGGCCGCGGGGCGCCGCGTCGGCGCTGTTCCTGATCGGCTATGGCGTGTTCCGCTTCGGTGTCGAGTACACCCGTGAGCCCGATGGCTTTCTCGGACTGCTGGCGCTGGGCCTGAGCATGGGGCAATGGCTGTCATTGCCGATGGTGGTCGCAGGCGCGGGTTTGCTCGCCTGGTCGCTGACCCGGCGCAGTTGATCGAAAGTTAATTCAGTTTTCTCGGATCGGCGGGCGGGGCCGCGGCAACCGGGCGTCGGGCGGCGCGGCGATCCAGCAGGCGCTGAAAATTGTTCAGCGACAGAAGGTGGATGTAGGCGTGGGCCAGCATGCCGTTGTTCGCCAGCTCTTTCAGCGTGTCGGCCGGCAAGGCGTGCAGCTTTGATTCGGAAATGCGCTGCATCCCGGTCAGCGTGATGGGCGGTTCCCCCGCAGGCGCTGCCTGCGCTGCAAAGGGTTCCAGCAAGTGCAGTTCCTGGAACCGCCTGCACATCTGCTCGGTGCGGGCGAGATCGGCCTCGAACTCGAACAGCAGCTTGAGCCGGTTCTCCCAAATCGGCAGTGGATTGCCCTTTTCGTCGTAGAGTTGCTCGCCTTTGGGTTTCAGCGCGCGCTTCTCGACACAGGCGACGCGTTCGGCCTGTTCCTGGCCGTCAACCGTGACGCGGGTCATGCAGAACGGGTAGCGACGGACATAAGCCGGGATATAGACCTGCGCGTCCCAGGTGTCATCCCTGGTCACGAACAGGTTCTGCTGCGGCTCAAGCCCGAGTATGGCCATGGCGACAAAACTTTTTCCGCCGTCGCCGGAAATGAAGGTGATCGGAAAGTCGTGCACAGAAGGCGCGAACTCGGTAAATGACAGGGGCATCGCGGTCAGGTTGCGGAACAGCACCGGCAATTTGCGCGCTTCGGGCAAAAGTACCCGGTGCGTTTTCGCCAGGGGCACGATTTCCTGGTATCCGTAAGGGGGCTTGATTTCCAAGGGGGCATCCTCCAGCAGGGAGTGGATGATTATAGACCCCCGATTTCCGTTGCCTCGCGGATTTGCCGGTGACCTGCCAAGCGGGTAAAATCCGCCGCTCTTTTCCGGGGTGGTAGCTCAGCTGGGAGAGCGTCGCGTTCGCAATGCGAAGGTCGGGAGTTCGATCCTCCTCCACTCCACCAAGTCAAAAAAACCGCCTGCGGGCGGTTTTTTCCATTGTCGACAAGCTTCGCACCCGGAATTGTCCCCGGATGCCGCTTTTTCTGCTGCGGAATGTTCTCAGGCATGGCCGAGCAACGCGCAATTCGGTAAGCTCTGGCGTAAATCTGCGTGCCGGGGCAGCAACCTCGAACAACAACAGTCCCGATTTCCAACGAAATTCCATCGAGCGACATTGACATGCCCACCTTTTTCTCCAGATTGATGCCACGCGAGGGCCGCTTTTTCGATTTTTTCAACGCCCATGCCGAACATATCGTCGAAGGCAGCCATGAGCTGGTCGGACTGATGACCAATCTCGGCAATGCGGAAGAACATACGCGACGTATTGACGAGGCCGAGCGGGCGGCAGACAAGGTCACGCACGACACCATTGCCGTACTGCACAGCACGTTTATCACGCCGATCGACCGTGACCAGATCCATCAACTGATCACCCGCATGGACGACATCCTCGACCTGATCCAGGACGTGGCCGAATCGCTGGCGCTGTACGATATCCACAAGGTTACGCCAGAGGCAGAGCAGTTGGCGAAAATCTGCCAGATGTCCTGCGAGCGGGTGAAGACCGCCGTGGGGCTGCTGGCAAACCTGGGCGAACCGCAGGCGATCATGAAGACCTGCGAGGAAATCGACCGTCTCGAATCTGACGGTGACCGCGTGTTGCGCTCGGCAATGTCGCGGCTGTTCCGCGACGAAACGGACCTGAAGCAGGTGTTCAAGCTGCGTGCCGTTTATCTGCTGCTCGAGGAAATCACCGACCGCTGCGAGGACGTGGCGAACATTATCGAAGGTATCGTGCTGGAACATTCCTAGGCTGTAAACAATGGATCACGTCAGCATCAGCCTCGGCGTCGTCGTGTTTCTCGTGGTGATTGCGCTGCTGTTCGACTTCATGAACGGCTTCCACGATGCCGCCAATTCCATCGCCACCGTGGTGTCGACTCGGGTCTTGAAGCCCTACCAGGCCGTGGCCTGGGCCGCATTCTTCAATTTCATTGCGCTGTTCGTATTCAAGCTGAAAGTGGCCACCACCGTGGGGCAGGGTATCATCGACGGCTCGGTAGTTGATCATCACCTTATATTCGGTGCGCTGATCGGGGCCATCAGCTGGAACGTCATTACCTGGTACTACGGGCTGCCCTCGAGTTCTTCGCACGCGCTGATCGGCGGGCTTATCGGCGCCGCGGTCGCCAAGAGCGGCTTCTGGGCTTTGCAGAGCGCCGGAATCTACAAGACGCTGATCTTTATCGTGCTCTCGCCCACTCTGGGCTTTCTGCTGGCTGCCCTGCTGATGATCGCGGTATCGTGGATATGCAGGCGCGCAACCCCGTCCAGGGTGGATCGCTGGTTCCGCCGCCTGCAGCTGGTGTCTGCAGCGCTCTACAGCCTCGGTCACGGTGGCAACGATGCGCAGAAAACCATAGGCATCATCCTGATGCTGCTGATTGCCGCCGGGCTTACCGGACCAAAGGATCCGATCCCGCTGTGGGTGATCATATCCTGTTACGTCACCATCGCCCTGGGCACGCTGTTCGGCGGCTGGCGCATCGTCAAGACCATGGGCCAGAAAATCACCAAGCTTAAGCCGGTTGGCGGTTTCTGCGCGGAGACCGGCGGCGCGATGACCCTGTTTCTCGCCACCGGCCTTGGCATTCCGGTATCGACCACCCACACCATCACCGGATCCATCGTCGGCGTGGGTTCGACCCAGTCGGTTTCGGCGGTGCGCTGGGGTGTCGCCGGCAATATCGTGATGGCCTGGATACTCACCATTCCGTGTTCCGCATTCATCGCCGCCATCGCCTGGTGGATCAGCCTGGATCTGTTCCCCTGAGCTGCGCGCACCGCCGCGTTGAATTCCGGCGCCGGGCCGTTCATCATTAGGCATCGTCACATGATGCCGGAGCCACGATGAGCAAGACCGCAATCCACACCGAAGCCGCACCCAAGGCCATAGGCACCTATTCGCAGGCCGTGCGCTGCGGCGATACCGTTTATCTTGCCGGTCAGATCGGGCTCGATCCGGCGACGATGCAGATGGTCGAGGGCATCGACGCACAGATCCATCGCGTGTTCAAGAACCTGCAGGCGGTCGCCGCTGCCGCTGGTGGCAGCATGGATGATTTCGCCAAGGTGCAGGTCTACCTCACCGATCTCGGTCATTTCG